>Ga0163109_10001479_pt1 | contig 18544 bp, 20 predicted proteins | sample CRUFie1St13metaG_FD_108704 | JGI IMG/M metagenome (GOLD analysis project Ga0163109, IMG submission 108704) | Marine microbial communities from the Costa Rica Dome - CRUD Field 142mm St13 metaG | ecosystem: Environmental > Aquatic > Marine > Oceanic > Photic zone | place: Costa Rica: the Eastern... | reverse complement strand
TCTTCTTGATTTACGTCTTCTTCTTCTACTTTTTTTACAGAATTTTTTAAGTTTATTATATCTTCTTAAATATGCTCTGTAATATCTTAAATACTTCCTTGCTATTCTGTATCTTTTTGCTGCATATCTTCTATATCTTCTATTTCTTCTGTATCTGTTATATAGTCTAATATGATAATGATATGCTTTCTTATATCTCATAGCGTAATTTCTGAATTTCTTTGCTCTTCTACAATTCCTAGAATTATATCTTGATCTTCTTCTTGCAGCTCTTTTAGCAGCAGCTCTTTTAGCAGCAGCTCTTTTAGCAGCAGCTCTTTTAGCAGCAGCTCTTTTAGCAGCAGCTCTTTTAGCAGCAGCTTTCTTTGCTGCAGCAGCTTTTCTTGCAGCGGCAGCTTTTTTAGCTGCAGCTATTTTCTTTCTTGCTATTGCTTCAGCTTTTTTAGCGGCAGCTTTTTTAGCGGCAGCTTGTTTTTTAGCTTTTTCAGCGGCAGCTTTTTTAGCTGCAGCTTGTTTTTTAGCTTTTTCAGCAGCTTTTTTAGCAGCAGCCTTTTTAGCGGCAGCCTTTGCAGAAGCTGCTTTTCTAGCAGCTCTTTCTGCAGCTTTCTTTGCTTCAGCTTTTTTAGAAGCAGCTTTTTTGGCAGCTTTCATAGCTGAAGCTTTTCTGGCAGCTTCTTTTTTATGTGCTTTCTTAACAGATTTGGATAATTTTCTAATCATATTTTTTAATCTCATAATTTCTTTTTTATGCTTTTCATTTGAAAGTTTATGTTGTCTTTCTAAAGATTTTACTCTATTTTGACTAGATAGTAAACTAGATTTCATTGTTAATAATTGTTTAGAACTACTAGATTTTGTAGATGATAATTGTTTCATTAATTTATTTCTACTTTCCATTGTATCAGATAAATGTTTTCTGAATTTTTTAGATAATGTCTTAAAAGAATTTATGCTTGTTGATAGTTTACTTTTCAGTTCATTATTTTGTGATTTTAATGTTGAAATTGTATTCATTGAATTAATACTTTTTGTACTAATTTTATCAAGTTTATTACGTAACATATTAATTACTTTTCTTAAATTATCTTTACTTCGTTCACTTCCTCTTAATTTGTGGCTTAAATAACTTAATCTAATTTTAAGTCTGTTAATATTTCTTGAAGAAACATTTCTTTGTCTAATAAGAGCACTAGTTATTCTATTTATCTTTCTTAATCTTCTAGCAATTCTTCTATCAGATCTTCTATATCTTTTTTCACTACCACATGTTTTTATAATAGTTTTATTAACTGGCTTTGAAACAACACTTTGTCTTTGTGATCTACTTTTAGTTAATAATTTAGATAATACTTTATTCATTTTATATTGACTAGAAGAAATACTTGATAGTGATTTAAGTAAACTTTTACTTAAACTAGAATCACTACTCTTACTACTTTTACTTATTTTTGATACAATAGATCCACTTGATTTACTTTTCTTAGTAGATTTTGGCACACTAGATAAACTACATTTTGTAATTTTAGTATTTAATAATCCATAATTTCTTTTCTTTCTTTTATATTCTTTATTACTTAAAAATGATGCATAAGATCCTGCTCTTTTACTTTCAGAAACTTCTGAACTAAAACTTTCGTTTTTGTTTTGATTTAAAATATCATTTATATATTCGATGTTAATATTATCTGGTGGTAATACTCTTCTAACTGCATCGAAATTTTCAACACCTACAACATAATTAACACCATTTGCAGCTTCAGGTTCAAGATGTCCTTTTCCTTGCTTTCTGTAAATTTTTACTTTATCAAAAATAGGTTGCCATTTTGATGTACATAACATTTGATTATACTTATTCCATTTGTGAGTTAATCCATCACCACTTTGTCCTAAAGGAAGTAATTTTTTCTTGTTACCTTGATGATATTTCATTTCTCCATCAGAAGATTTTTTACTTTTTTTAGATCTACTCTGCTTTAATTTTTTTATGAATTTAGGAGTTAATACTTTTTTAATTTTCTTAACTTCTTTTTTTATTTTTTTCTCCATTTTTTTCTTAACCTCTTTTTTAACTTTTTTCTCCATTTTTTTCTTAACCTCTTTTTTAACTTTTTTCTCCATTTTTTTCTTAATTTCTTTCTCAACTGCTTTCTTCAATTTCTTATCTACTTTTTTCTTCATTTGCTTTCTAATATTTTTACTTAATTTAGTAGATTTTGAAAGTTTACTATTTTTACTTGATTTTGATGACTTTGTAGATGAAGATTTTGTAGAAGTAGGAGTACTCTTTTTAGTAGTTTTAGTTGTAGTTTTAGTTGTAGTTTTAGTTGTAGTTTTAGTAGGAGTACTTTTTTTAGTAGTTTTTGTTGTTGTTTTAGTTTTGACAGGAGTACTTTTTTTAGTAGATGTAGTTTTAGTAGAAGTACTTTTTTTAGTAGTAGTAGTTTTAGTAGTTGTTTTAGTAGGAGTACTTTTTTTTGTAGTTTTAGTTGTAGCAGTTTTTGTAGTTGATTTAGGACTTGTTTTTTCCTTTTTTTGCTTTTTATCTTTTTTAGCCATAAATTATATAAATTATATTAGATTATTTTTTTTTTTAGAAATAAGAAATATTATAATAATTATTAATAAAATTACTAAAATCATATATAAAATGATTAATAAAAGTAGTATAGGGTAGCATTTTTTTACTATATTTTCTACTATTGGTTTTCCAATAGTATTTTTAAATTTTTCTTTAAAGCAAGGTTGATTAATTTCATAAATAAATTTATCAAATAGTGAAAATATAAATTGTTTATTTAGCATATATATTACATAAAAATTTTTTTAGCAATAAATACTTAAAGTTATTATTCTATAAAAAATATAAAATGAGAGTTACTTTTAATGAAAATAAATGCATATACTATTTTAAATTATTTTATAATTTTCTACAACTTGTATTAATAATAATAATTGATTTATTATGTTTTAATAATTTAGATAGATTAAATAATACTAACTGTAATATAATAAATAATGTAATGGTAATTATAAATATAAGAACTTTAGTTAGTTTACTTGTTTTTATTATAAAATATTCCATAAATACGCGTACATATAAACATACAAATTCAGATGGTTATCTATTTTTATTGATAGCCTTTCAATTATGTTATACTATTCAATTAGTTATACTTCCATCTTGTGTAGATAAACTATGGGATGTAGTACCTAATTCGGTTTATTTTATATACACTAATTTTCTTTGTGATATATTCTTAGGCTTACCAATATTAATTTTTCATTTATTTTTACCATTATTTGAAAGAAATTCAACAGAAGAGGAGAGAAGAGTATTATTATATTAGTTTTAAAGTGTCAAATAAAACATTTTTAAATTTATATGGATATAAATTTAATAACTTTTCATAAAAGAACAGAAAATATTTATGGTCTACAAATAAACAATAATGATGTATTAATTCAGTTACCATCATGTAAAATGCCATTTGGTGTAGAAGAATATAAAAATTCTTACATTGTAAATTTAGATTGGTATGATCCTAATAGAAAAATGAAAAAGATAGTAAAATCATTTAATAAGATATTAAAAAGGTTTAATAAATTTATGAAAAAAGATTATAATATATATGAAAGTATGACAGATGAAGGTAAAAATTTCAAATTAAGGACAAAAATACGTAAATATAGCAATAAATTAGATATAAAAGTTCATCATCCTGAGAAGACAGTATTTGAAATAAATAGTAAGGAATATTTGAATCCGATAATTTTATTAGATTCAATATGGATAATGAAGGACAGAATTGGAATAAATATTTATCTAAAAGAACTTACTGTTTTAAACATTTAAAACATTTCATAATTTTATTTTTAATCCTTATAGGATCAATTTTATCTAAAGTTTCTTTTTCAATATTAAAATCAATCAATCTAGAAATATCACCCTCACCTAAATTAGGATATTTATTTATAACATAATCATATAAACCAGCTTGTTTATATTTTGCAATTAATATGTCATTAGGTTTATCAAGATTTAAATTATACATTTTACCAATATTTTGTATATTTTTTGAATCAATTGGTATATTTTGTGTATACTGAATTAATTTTTTACCTTTTTCAATATACATATCTTTTTTATTTTTTGTATACTTAATAATATTACCAATACTTTCACTATTTTTATTTTCATTAACATTTTGTAATGATACTTCAGCTCCTCCTTTTTGAGTAGTGTTATTTATATTTTGTTGAGCATTATTTTCAGAAAAAAAGGATTGATTAATTTCAGAATCTGATTGTGACATATTATAATTAGAGTTACTATCACTACTCATAGAATCTGAATCAGTATAGACTATAACATTACCTTCATTATTAGGAATATTAAAACCAACTTTATGTTTATATAATAATTTAGCCAATTTTTTACAATTATTAATATGTGCATGATGTAACAGTGTATTGCCAAGAACGTCTTTATAATTAAGTAAATTATTTAGTTCATTAGGTGACATCATACTAAACTTTTTATTAAAAAATTCTATCAGTTTATTTTCATTTTTTTCTTGAAATAATTCTTTAAAATTTACCATTTATATATTTAATTATATAATATTTGTTTTATCTACACTCTCAAATAAAAATATATTAATATATAAATTTACTTTTTTTATCTTCTATAAATATATATAATGATTTTAAGCAGTGAAAGTAAACTATGCATAACATTAGTTCTTATTTTAGCATTACTTGCAGTATTAAATATGGATACTTCACAACCAGTAGCAAATATTGGTGCAGTAACCAATAGTTCTTCAAGTTCTGTAGAAACAATGAAAAGTAAATCAAAAAGTACAAAAAAACCAACTGTTACAACTACAGTAACATCTAAAACTGCCAAAACTACTAAATCTACAACACCTAAAAAAGCAGTTAAAAAAGCTGCAAAAAAACCAGCTCCAAAAAAAGCAACTCCAGTTAAAAAAGCAGCAAAAGTTGTAAAGAAAGCAGTGCCAGTTAAGAAATCAGTTGTAAAGAAAGCAAAAAAAGCAGCAAAAGATACTAAATTCAATGCTAGTGATTATCTACCAAAACAAGTAAATAAAAAATGGTGGAATACTGATTTCAGTGTTGCTAAGAAAAAAGTAGACAATAAAAATTTAATTCCAACACAAAATTACATTACAGGTATTAATACAGTAGCATCTAGTCTAAGATTAGCAAATCATGACTTAAGAGCAAGACCAGCAAATCCACAAATTGTTGTCTCTCCATGGTTAAATACAACCGTTGCCCCTGATCATAATACCAAACCATTAGGAATCTAAATTATATAAATATCTTTAAATTTAGAATTAAATTAAAAGATATTTTCTATGTAAATACATATATGAGTAATATCCCTACGGATACACAATTTCAAAATGCAGTAAAAGCTTATGTAGAATGTGATAACGATATAAAAGATTTGAATACAAAAAAGAAAGAATTAGCAGATGAGAAAAAACAATTAGAAGAATATATGATTGAATATATGACTAAAAATAAACATGAAGAAATACTAATATCAGATGGTACTTTACATTTAGCAATTACTAAGACAAAAGGTGCTCTAAAAAAAGAGTATGTTCAAGATAGAATTCAAAGATATACTGATACTGCAAAAGCAGTAACAATTACAGAAGATATATTTGAAAATAGACCAATTACCGAAAAAGCAAAAATTACAAGAAAAGGTAAAAAAAAAGAAAGAAAGAAGAAGAAGAAGAATTAATTACTCTAAATAATTGTTTTTATTATTTAGAGTTTATAAATTATTTATCTAATAAAATATGGATAATCATGAAGTAAATAAGTAACATATGGTGATATTGATGTTACGAATGTTGGTACATATAGTTTGTCAATTTTATAGATATATGGATCATATAACCATAAAGAAATTGGCTCATATTTTAAAGAAGTATCTGATTTATACAAATATCTATCATCATCTTCATCTAAATCTAAATCATATTTATCACGAGCACGGCCACCACTTTGAATATTTTCATCTAATGTATTTTTTATAGATTTTTTAAATTTATTTAATCTAGTTTTATTAAAATCTTTGTATGGAATTAATTCAAAGTTAACTTCATTACCAGAACGATTTTCAATAACTTTAAAATGTACATAATCATTCATTTTACCTTCACCTATTTGTGTGTTTTTTGATCTAACTTTTTGTAATGTAAAAAGAAATTCAGGAGTTGAATTATGAAAATATTTGGAAATTGAATTATAAGCTTTTTCTGCTGCTCTACCTGAAGAAGATGCTTCAAATGTTGTATTAAGTTTGCCTTTTATTAAAGGATTTACTAATTTATACAAAGTCATATATTATATTATATTATAATATTTTTATTGAATATAAATATTAAAGTTAAAGAAATGAATAGTTTATAACATAAATATGACGCAAATCTTAAAAGTAAAAACTGTACAAGCAGTTGCATGGAAAACTCTAATAGAAGCCCTGTCACAAATGTTAGCTGATGCACCTTTTGAATTTACACCTAAAAAAGAAAAAAAAGTAAAACGTTTTGTAGAAAAAAAAGTAAATGGGAAAATTGTAAAAGAAGAAGTAGTTGTTACAGAAGTTACTGGTGGGATCCGTTTAACTGCACTAAATCCATCTCAAAGTATTCTAATTAATATGAAATTAGAAGCAGAACAATTTGATGAGTATATTTGTACAAAACAAAAATTAGTTGTTGGAGTAAATTTGCAAACATTATATAAAATCCTTAAAAATGTAAGTAATTATGATACTATTACATTTGTTATGGATGATAAAAATTCACATAAATTAGGTATTAAAATTGAAAATGATGATAAAAATAAAAGATCTCAAACGGATTTAAAACTAATGGATTTAGACTACAAAGATATTGAAATTCCTCCAGCAACATTTAATTCGGTATCAACATTGCCATCATCAGAATTTCATAGATTATGTCGAGATTTGAATCAATTTTCTGAGTGTGTTGAAATTACAAGTATAGGTAAAGAATTACGCTTTAGATGTAAAGGTGAAATGGTTGATCATACTACAACAATTACTGATTCTTCTTCAGACGGAAATGGTGTTTTGCACATGGAATCAGTTAATAAAGATGATATGGGAGATATCATTCAAGGAGTATTTGAGTTAAAAAATTTAAATATTTTTACAAAATGTACTGGTTTATGTAATAATATTGAATTATTTCTAAAGAATGATTTTCCATTAATCATTAAATATAGTGTAGCTGATTTAGGACAGATTTATTTATGTTGTTCTCAAAAGAAGACAAATACAACATTACATGATGATGATTTAGAAGATGATTATTATTAAAATTGAATTTCTAATTAATAGTTAATAGAGTATTAATTAAATGTCATTTTATAATGAATGTAATACGTGTACTAAACATTGCCTTACCTTAAAATGTAATTGTTCATGGAATTCGTGTGTCACGTGTTGGACTAAGTGGTATATTAAAAAAGGAATTGATGTTAGATGTCCTCATTGTCAGACTAAAAATTTTCCATTAACATTGAATATATTATTTTTAATAAAATCATATTATGTACTTTTATTAAATATAAAGAGTTTACTTTTTGAAATTCTAAAATTAGTATTCAAAATATGTTTTATTCATTATGGAATAGGTGAACTAATACACACTATTTTTAACACAGCTGACAAAAATAATAATTATAATATTTTTTCAAAAATATTATATGGTTTTCAGTTTAGTTTTGCAACAATAATGATTGTTAGTTTTGGTTTTTTAATAATGATTATTTTATCTAAATTAAAAATTATAGATCAATAATTTGTATATTACTTTTTCTAATTAGTTGTATAATTAATATAGAAGTTAACAGACCTCCTACAAGTGAAATAATTTTATCATTTAATTCTTTATTCATATAAAATATAATTAGAAATTATCTAGACTTTTTTTTTTAGATATTTATAACATCTGTTATTATTATCTATAAATTTTTTATTTTGTTGAGGGGTAATATAAACTACTTGAGGGTTTCTTTTAATTGTATAGAATATGAATAATCCAATAGTTAATCCTAAAATAAAATATAACTTATCTATCATATATAAATATATATATATAAAAATATATTTATATTAAAACAAATGAATAAAGGTTCAATAAATAATTATGAATGTATATTAAATTTTAAAACTAAAATAATAAAAAATGAAAATATAATTACAAAATTAAATGAATTAGTTGACATTATAAAAACTATGTCTTCTAGTAATAATTTAAACACAGTTAAGTTAAAAACTTATAATAAATCTGATAATGTTCCAAATGAAACAAAATTAATTTCATTATTGAATTTATTAACAGAAACAAATAAAGATGATATTTGTAAAAAAATACCTGATTTATTAATTGAAAAATCTTCTATTGAAAATTTGGTTAATATATTACACAAAAAAATTTGGAATGAATATCATTTTATTGATAATTATATGTATGTAATTAAATTTTTAATAGAATCGGGTATATATAATTTTTCAGAAAATTACTTTTGGAAACTATTAATAATGAAATGCCAAACTGTATTTGAAACAATTGATAATACTCTATTGAGTGATGATATAGATATACATTGTGGTAATTTTATCTTAATATTTTATTTATGTAAAGAAAAATTGTTATCATTACGAATTTTAAATATTATATTTGATAAAATTATAAATATAATTGAAGATAATGATATGTTAGTTAATATTTTATTCAAATTGTTTGATTTTATACCAATTGATAGTAAATATATTGATATATTAAAGGTAAAAATTGAATTATTACTAACTAAAAACATACCATTTCGATTAAAATTTAAAATAGATGAATTAAAAGAAAAAATTCCAGTTAATACTGTTACTGTTAATAAGAATAAAAAAAATAGCAATAACATTATATTAGAAAATTTAATAATAAAACTGATTAAAGACTATAATACAAATAATTCGATATCAGAATTAGAAAAACAGATTAATACCATAAAAAATTTTAGGAAAAGTTATTTTTTCAAGATATTTATTTTAAATATAATAAAATTGAATATAAGTAATGAGTCATTTAATAATTTATTAAATTTTATTTACAATAGAAAATATAGACCAAGTAATTTTAGAAATATTTATTTGCAAATAAATAAAACATTAAAGAAGATAAATAATGCTGAATATAGTAGAAAATATTCAATAATATTTAATAAAAAAAATTAATTTAAGAGATTAATAATATTTAAATTAATTAATGTTATTAAGCATAAATAATGATTCAGTATCAAAAAACTATAGATTAAAAAAGCCATGGGCTGAGAAGTACAGACCACATAAATTTGAGAATTTAATATTGAATTCAAGTTTAGAAATAAAGTTTCAAGAGATTTTAAAAAAAAATGAGGTTCCGAACATGATTTTAACAGGATATCCTGGTTCAGGAAAAACTTCAACAGTATTTTGTTTAGCAAAAAAAATAATAAATAATAATTTTGATGATAATTATTTAGAATTTAATGCATCTGATAATCGTGGGTTAGATATTATAAAAAATAGAATTTATAGTTTTTGTAGAAGGAAGACAAATAATAATTATTTAAAAATAGTGATATTAGATGAAGCTGATAATTTAACAAAAAAAGCGCAAAATACAATAAGCAATTTTATGGAAGAATACAAAAATACAACTCGTTTTTTATTTACATGTAATAGCAATAACAATATAATTGAATCAATTCAGAGTAAATGTTTTTTAGTTAATTTTACAAAATTAGATCAAGATAAGATTATTAAAAGATTAGAATACATATGTAATAAAGAAAATATAGATTATGATCTAAAGAGTTTAGAGTTAATTAATTACATATCATTAAATGATATTAGAAAATCAATTAATTTATTAGAAACTGTTTCAGTAAATGGTGAAATTTCGATTGACAATATTTATAAAATATATGACAAACCAGATCCAGTTATAATTAGATCATTGTTAAAAAATGTTTTAGAAAGAAAGTTTATGGAATCTGTTAGTGTAATTGATGAATTATATGACAAAGGTTATTGTAATTCTGATATATTACAAATAGTTATGGAGGTATTAAAAGATTATACAATACCAAATAAATTTAAGATAACAATGTTAGATATTGTATCTCAATTTTTAATAAGTATAAATGAAGGTAATGATTCAAGATTACAAATGTATACTTGTTTAACAAAATTAATAAATACAATTAATTAATTTATATATTATATTAATGGAAATAATATATAAAGATAATTTAAATTTTAAAGATATAGATATATCTCAATATTCAGAAAAATTATCAAATTTATCAAAATACATATGTAAAGAAAATAGGATTGGTAGAGGAACATATTGTACTACTTATAAAGTAAATGATGATTTTGTATTAAAATATTATCCATCTCATTTAAATTATGTTGAAGAAGATAGTAGTTTTTCTATTGAAATAAATTCAGAAATTGATTTTATAAAGACCAATAATAATTTAGATATGATAGCAAATACTTATTTAATTATATGTGATAATGAGAACAATTTATATATATTACAAGAATATTTGAAAGTAAAACCAATTATTAATATATTATATACTGATTTCATTGAAAATTTATCTATTTACATTAAAATTTTGCATATGAATTTAAAATTGTTAGAGCATAATTATGTAAATATTGATATTAAACCAACAAATATAGGGTTTGATTCAAATGGTAATTACAAATTATTTGATATGAATTTATTATTAAAATTAGATCCTAATAATAAAGAAAAAAAAGTTAATTTATATAATAAGTATGATTATTATTACTTGCATCCTGTAACAAATATATTACCACAAAATATAATTTCATATTCAATAGGAATATTGATATTGGAAGCGTTTTCTACTGGTTTTGAATGTAAAGAATATTTATACGAGCCTAAAAAACTATATCATTCTAAATTTTTGTTATTAAATTTAAAGAAAAAATTACTTGGTAAAGAGTTATTCAAAATATTACATTTATGTTTTTCAGGTAATTATCCTCCTGATAAATTATTAGAAAAATTTGTTGACATATATCAACGATTTTAATAAAATAAATATTAATAATTATTTTAATTATTCATCTAAAAATTTATCAACCGGCTTCTTTAGTTTAACCTCTTCAAAATTAGAGTAATCTTTCTTACATTTAAATGTTACTTTTTTTGTTTCTGCATCATAAATATAATCTTCAACCACAAACTTATCTTTTTTGTATTTTCTATTTCTAACAGCCGCTTGTCTTTTAAAAGATGGTAATTCATCTATAATATCAATTACTAATGGGACAGTTGTATACTGTCCTTTTTGTTTTCTAAAAATTCTACCTAAAACTTGTTCTAAATCTTTTTTTGATTGTACCATAATCAAACAATTTAGATCTGGTATATCTAATGCTTCACTTGCAAATTGATATACTGAAAGAATTAATTCTGCCTTTGTTGCTTGCTCCCTTTGAGCAGGTTTTGTTTGCCCATGAAATTCAGCAGCTATAATATTTGTTTCCTTGTCTAAATATTTTTTAATTCTTTTTATATCATCTATTCTTTGAGATAATAATAATCCTTTAGTTCCTTCACGATTTTTATAAATATCCTTCACTAATTTCATTACGAAGTTATTTCTATCTGGAACTTCTAATAATTTTGTATACATTTTTGCCAAGTTAGCTTTACCATTAAATCTATTAATATATTCTCTAAAGTATGGATGTTTTACCGAATAAAAGTATCTTTTGACTAATTTATCACATTCTACTAACTCTTTATCCATATATAACATTCTTCCAACATGCCAATTAAAGACTTTTTCTAATCTATCTGATCTTCTAAATGTTGCTGATAAACCTAACATATAAGGACTACACATTTTTAATAATGATTGTGAAAATACTTTTGATGATATATGATGAGCCTCGTCAACTATAATAAAATCAAACATATGAAATAGTTCAGGATCATATGTGTCTTTCATTGAAATACTTTGAATCATACCTATCACAAAATCATGATCATTCACATCTACAGTATCTCTTTGTATTTTACCAACAGATGAATTTGTAAACATTTCAATCCTCTCTTTCCATTGTTCCATTAAAAACGTTTTATGTACTAATACTAATACTTTCACTTTTAATTTTGATGCTAAATATATCGCTAAAACAGTTTTCCCTCTACCTGGTGGGATTGATAACATCCCACCACCCTCTTTTTTTATTAAAGGTAATACAGTATCAACAATTTTAGTTTGATATTCTCTTAATTTCCCTTTGAACTTTATTTTAGCTTTATTTTTACTACCAAAGTCAATTTTTGGTTTTCCGATTTTCTCAATACCATACATTTTGGGAATAGCTAGATAATCTTTATTTTCCTTAAATACTGGAAATTTTAATTGATCATCTTGACCAAATTTATAGTCATCTGGTATAAAAGGTTCAACTGTTAGATCTTCTTTTAATACTTTTAAAAAATTATTATTATATTTTTTTTTATCTAATAAATATCCATTTCTTGTTAACATTATAGTTTATATAAATTAACAATTATTTATATTAATTTCAAATTTTATTATATAATGATAGATTCAAAGAAAAGGATTTATATAAAAAATAATCAATATGTAACAATGTTTAATTTAAGTTGGACTAAATTCTTTCAATTTTTAAAAAATAATTCTAAAATTAAAAAAGAATTTGAAGAAAATATGAAATCAGATATTATTAAATCTCTTAATATTTTACCACCTGATTCTGTTGTAGAAATGTGGAAAAATAATAAGGTTTTAGGTAAAAAAAATCCAAGAGTATGTATCTTATTACATAACAATAAATATATTGGTTCAGTTCGTTATTATAAACAAAATAGCTTTATAAAAATAGGTGTTTTATATATTATACCTAAATATAGAAAACAGGGTTTAGCATTAAATATGTTAAACTTTATTATAAATAAAAATAATAAATATTTATTAAATGTACATTATAAAAATAAATCTGCAATTGCATTGTATAAAAAATTAGGTTTTAAAAAGTTTTCTAGTTCTGATGGGTTCTTAACATTTATAATAAATTAATATTTTTCCTATTATTATATATATAATAATGAAAGATATAGTACAATTAAATAATAATATTATAAGATTATTGAAGGATGATATAGTATATATTGTATATTTAGCAATATTATTAGTAATAAATGTATGTTATATGAAGAATCAATTATCATTAAATAAAATACCACAATTTAATAATATTTTATTATTATTAATAGGTTACTTTTCATTTTTTTTACCTAAATATTCTTTACCTTTAATATTATTTTATAGTAATTATCACATATGTGAGATTAAATCAAAAATGATGGAAAAATTACAACAATTAAATAAAAAATTACATGAAAAGAAGAAAGAAAAATTTATTCCAAAGCCAAAAGCTGAAACAAAAACAGAGTCAAAATCAGAATCTTCTTGCGCTGTATGTAAAGAATTTATGGTTGAACCTAAATTTGACAGCGTTGCTAATTTTGCAAAAGAAAATTATAATGAAAAAAAACAAAATATAGAAAAACCTGCAATTGGCTTAAGAAATGGAATGAGACAAAATCAAAGACAACCACCGCGATAAAAAAATATAATGTATAATATATTATGAATTATATTGATGAAATATTAACTAAACAATCAAACAATAATTTAGAAAAATTCGATTTTGATGGAGGTGGTATGGAACAATTAAAAGTTGCTAATTTAACAGATAATTTTAATAAAAATTGTAAGAAAAGAGGATATAAGCATAAATTACCTCATATTATACCAGCAAATAAATATAAACGTATAATTGTTATTGGTGATTTACACGGTGATGTAGCTAAAACATTAAAAGCATTATTAATTTCAAAAGTGATTGATAAAAATAATAGATGGATAGGTGGTAAAACAGCAGTAGTACAGATAGGAGATCAATTAGATGGTTGTAGACCATCTAATAATAATGATGATTGTTCACAAGATGACAGAAAAGATTATGCAGATATAAAAGTTATGGACATATTAGATAATATTCATAAGAAAGCGGTTAAAAAAGGTGGGGCAGTTTTTAGTTTATTAGGAAATCACGAAATGATGCAAGAAAATGGAAATAGATATATATCACCTAAATCTTATGCATATTTTAATAATTATACAGATCCTAAAACTGGAAAAACTATTTCTAATGGAAAAACTGCAAGAGCACATGCTTTTAAACCAGGTAATGAATATGCAGTTAGATTAGCATGTACAAGACAAGCTGCATTAATTATAGGTAGTTGGTTATTTGTTCATGCTGGTGTACTTCCAGAATTATCAAAAAAAATGAATGTTAAACAAATAAATTTAGTAGTTAGAAAATGGTTATTAGGTCAATTAAATAGAAATGAGGAAGTCGAAGGAGTAGGAACAGTAGGTGACATAATAAATAATTATAACTTATCACCATTTTGGCCAAGATTTTTTGGTACAATGAAACCAAACAAGCCAATGAGTCATCATATATGTAGGGAAAAATTAAAACCAACATTGCAAGTATATGGTATTAACGGTATGATTGTTGGTCATACTCCTCAATTTATGTATGGAAGAAGTATCAATTCTACTTGTAATAATAAACTATGGCGTGTTGATGTAGGTATGTCATCTGCTTTTAAAAAATTTAGTAGCCGTACAAAGTCTAGAGCAAGAAAAGTACAAGTTCTTCAAATCAAAAATGATGGTAAAAATCCAAAAAGCGATTTTACTATTTTAGCCGAATTATAATTAATAATACTAGATAATATTATTAATTTTTTTTATGAAACCCAGTAGCACCTTTGCTACGCTTATATCTATCATTTACATCTTTTTTACTTCCTGGTAAAACCGCCAAAAATACTCTTGGTTCTGTAAATTGTGGTTCACTATGATATGTTGCATGATCTACTGAATTAACTAAATATAAAGTTCCTTTGTTATTATTAGGTTGTTTTAAATGTCTATTTTTATTTTTGAATATATTTTTTATAAGCTTTCTATGCTTAATTTCATTTTTGCCAACTAAATGATCGGCTGATGCCCATTGCTTTGATTTTTTTCTTTTTTCTTCATTGCTCAATGTCTTGTTAAGAAATATTTTTTTTAGAGCATTCGATTTTTTTTTCTCTAAAATATTTACTTCTTTTCTTTCTTGTTTTGTTGGAATATATATTCGTGTACTAGGTCCTATAAGTGTTGTGACAAATTTAGGAGATAAATCACTTGGTTTTTGACTTGTAAAGTAACGACCATCAAAATGCCAGCGAGGTATTTTGTATGCTTTTTTATTTTCTAAAAATACACGTAAATGTATCAATGCTGAATCTTTGTTAGATGCATTTATTACATTTACAATAATATTATATACTATATCTGTTAATTTAATTATTTCTTGTTTATTATTACTTAAAGTTTTTTGAAAAAGTTCTTTTATTTTTTTTTTAATACCATATAGACCATGACTTTCAATATTACTTTGATCTTTAATTTTTATATTTTTTAATAATTTTTGATCTTCTTCTGTATAATCCATATCAATAATTTTTGGTTTTTTATCTTTAGTCATTGCTTTTATATTTTTTTGAATTAATTTAGTAAATGACATATATATAATTATTAGATTAAATTTATTTATAATTAATAATACTAGATAATATTATTAATTTAATTATTTAGATAATTTAGTTTTTTTTAAGATGATCGATAACCATTTGTAATGCATCTGGGTATGAGATACCTTTCTTTTTGTAGTCACCTACAACTTTAGTAACTAATGATTTAATTTTTTTCATAACATCGGTTAGTCTAGCATCTTTTGGTAACATTTTTCTGACCATAGGTCTAAGAACTTCATTCTTTTTGATCATTGCAGCGAAGACAGGGTTCATTTTTCTTTTCTTTTTGGAACCTTTTTTCTTTTTACCTCCTTTTTGTGCTGCTGGTGGTGGTGGTAATTCATCACCTCCTTTTTGTTTACGTCTGCGTCTTGATTTTTTAGATTTTTTACTTTTTTTGCTTTTAGATCTTTTAGAGCGTCTACGTCTAGACTTTTTACTTTTCTTTGATCTACGTTTTTTACCACCTCTTTGTTTACTTTTTTTAGATCTTTTACTTTTTTTAGACTTTTTAGACTTTTTACTTTTCTTTGATCTACGTTTTTTACCACCTCTTTGTTTACTTTTTTTAGATTTAGAGCGCTTTGATTTTTTACTTTTTTTGGATTTTTTAGAACGTCTACGTTTAGATTTTTTTTTCATATGAGTACCACATGAACCACCACCTTTTTGTTTACGTCTACGCTTGGACTTTTTAGATTTAGAGCGCTTTGATTTTTTACTTTTTTTAGACTTAGAGCGTTTTGATTTGCTTCTTGCTCCACCATGTTGAATAACTTTATCAGTGTTATTTACACCATAAGAGCCTCCTTTTTGAATTTCTTGAAATAATTCTTGTAAGTTATTTTCTAATTCAGATGTATCAGTATCTGCAGCTCCTCCTTGTTGATATGAGCTAGATGATTCTTCTGCTTGAATAGTTTCTAATTCAGAAGCGCCAATAAATGAATTTTCTAGATTACCTTCTGATTCAGAAAGAGAGTAGACATTGACTGTATCATTATCTCCACCTACTTGTGCAGATTCAGAACTAGTACTGGAGTTTAATTCAGAAGTATCTGAAAGATTTAAAGTTTCAATATTAGGAACTGCTTCAGAAGTTGCATCAGTGTTTTTTTCTGTATTATTTCCAAAAAGGTTTAAGTTAAAGAATCCTCCTGCTTGTTCAAATTCTTTATCAAATAACTCAGTAAGTGTAGGATCAGAAATATTACCACCTTGTTGTACATTATTATCACCATATTCAAAGGTTAATGTTGATATTTTAAAATCATCATTTACATTATTATTACTTTTTACAAATAGATCAGACATATATATATAACTTTTAGATATTTTTTTACAAATATAGGAAGAAATGAAATATTGAAAAATTATATTCTAATTTAAATATTTAAATATATTAAATAAATAACATGGGAGTACCTGGTTTTTTTGCATATTTATGGAAAAGATACAAATCAAAAAAGTTTGTCTTTAATAAATCTATACGTTTTAAAGACATGCATTTTTTAGTGAATCACAATAGTAGACTATATTTAGATACAAATTGTGCAATTCACCCTGTCTGCTTTAAAATTCTATCTGAAAATGAAGATTTTAAAGATTATGATAGATTACACAAAAAAATGATTGAAGCAGTTATAGATTATATCAATTATTTATTTGAATTTACAAATCCAACAGATTTATTTTACATTTCAATAGATGGTGTAGCACCAGCTGCAAAATTGAAGCAACAGAGAAGTAGAAGATTTAAATCTATAAAAGAGAGAAAATTAATGGATAGTATAAAAAAGAAACATGGTAAAGAAATAAAGCCATTTTGGACTAATTCTTGCATATCACCTGGAACAAAATTTATGGAATTATTAAGTGAAAGAATAATAAAATATTGTAAAGAATTAAAGAAAGAACATCCGAATTTAGAAATAATATTTTCGAGTTCAAATACACCATCTGAAGGAGAACATAAAATTTTACAGCATATTAGAAAAACACCTACACCAAATAATGGTAATACAATGATATATGGGTTAGATGCTGATCTAATATTTTTAGCATTATCAACATCAAGTGATAATATATATTTATTGAGAGAATCAATAGATATGGAGGGTGGTAATGCAACAGATAATATTTTAAATTACACATCAATAGATATAATGAGAGAGTGCATTTTATTAGAATTTAATTCTTATTTTTCTGAAGAGAAAGATGGCGAAAAGATAAAATTAGATAAATTAAAAGTGATAGATGATTTTATATTCATTTGTTATTTTTTAGGAAATGATTTTTTGCCTCATATACCATCTTTAGATATTAGGATGTATTCGAAAGATTTAAAAAATGGTATTGATTTAATAATAGAAGTTTACACTGATATTTTTAAGGAGACTAAAGAATACATAGTAAATAAGGATGAAGGAGTTAAATTAAATTTACCATTTATAATAAAATTTGTAAATAAATTAGCAGTGTATGAAAAGAATTTTTTAATTATAAAAAGTAAAATGAAGAAATACACAAGAAGATGTAATAGTAATGATCCATATGATAAAGAGGTACATAAGATTCAGAATTTAGGATTTAAAATAAAGGATCCAATAAAATTAGGTGAAGGTTTAGAAAAAGAGTGGAAATTTAGATATTATGAACATTATTTTCATTCAACATTTAAGCAAGCTGAATTTATAAAAGAAATGTGTTATCAGTATTTCATAGGTTTATATTGGGTATCACATTAT
>Ga0163109_10001478_pt1 | contig 18550 bp, 14 predicted proteins | sample CRUFie1St13metaG_FD_108704 | JGI IMG/M metagenome (GOLD analysis project Ga0163109, IMG submission 108704) | Marine microbial communities from the Costa Rica Dome - CRUD Field 142mm St13 metaG | ecosystem: Environmental > Aquatic > Marine > Oceanic > Photic zone | place: Costa Rica: the Eastern... | reverse complement strand
ATCTTTTTCCAGCCCATGGTCTCCGTAAGTGCACCGTAGAATTTGACCGCAGCCTCAAGGTCTGATGCGCCGAGCGTGGTATATGCCAACATAGGTTTATTCCTTTTAGGTTTTGACCGGTAGTCGTTACTAGGGGAGCCTCGATCTTAGTGCTTACTCGAGCGCAGTGCGAACCCTGTGCCCGAATTGTCCAGCTCGAGGAATTAGCGGTATTCTCCGTCCATGGGACAGGGGCTGTAATGGATACGATTTACGCAGGTGCGATTTTAGCAGCGCTTCTTGCTGGGCTCGTGTTTTCGCGGTTCAGTGCCACTGTGCTTTTTTTGATGGCTGCTATCGCCTGTTTGCTAGCTGGACTGATTGAGCCTGATGTTTTCTGGGCGAAAGCAACGAATGAGGGTTTGGTGACCCTCATGCTGCTGATGCTGTGCGCCGTTGCGCTGGAGCGTCTGCCTTGGTTGGGGTTGCTCTCTCGAGGCATTGATTCGCCAAACCGGTACCTGGTAGTGGCGCGGATTACTGTCGTGGCTGCCTTTACGTCGGCCTTTTTGAATAATACGGCCATCGTCGCCGCTCTGGCACAGGTGCTGAGACGCAGTCGCTATCACTTGCCCTCGCAATTATTGTTACCTCTGTCTTACGCAGCGATTCTCGGTGGCACGCTGACCCTGATTGGCACCTCGACCAATCTAATTGTCAGTAGTTTTTTGGCTGATCGACGCGGCAGTGGGTTGGCATTCTTCGATTTTCTGTGGGTTGCTGGCCCCGTGGTGCTCGGTGTCTGCACACTCCTGGTGCTGTTGTCGTCGAGATTACCCAAACGACCGGTCGCACAGGAAGAGCGAAGCGAATACGTTTTGGAAGCGGTCGTAGAGCGAGAGGGTGGTCTTGTTGGAATGACGGTTCGCGACGCTGGACTACGTGAGCTTGAGACCCTGTATCTGAGTGAAATTATCCGCGGGGGTCAAATCATGACCGCCGTCTCTCCGGGCGAGGTCTTATTGGGTGGTGATCGACTTAATTTTGTTGGGGACATTAAGGACGCGTCACGACTGACACAGATTAGCGGTCTAACCACCTTTGCCAGTGAGGAGGGCCTGATGCAGCCCTCACTAACAGAGGTGATCATTGCGCCCAGCTCGGTGCTAAACGGGAGAACGCCCAAAGAGCTCGGGTTCAGAGCGCGCTTTGACGCGGCGATCGTCGGTTTGCAGCGCGACGGTGAAACGGTGAGCGGAAAGCTGGGCCTCACTGCTTTGAGAGCGGGCGACCTATTGGTTTTAGCGACCGGTGAGGATTTTACTCAGAGGAAAAATCTCGGCAGAAACTTTTACTTGTTGTCAGACGACCTTGACGTTCGACTCATGGACTCCAAACAGGGTTTTCTGGTGACCGCCGCCTTGGCGGGGGTTATTGGACTGTCGGTCACAGGTGGTCTCAGTTTGTCGGTTGGTCTGCTGGCTCTACTCGTCGGTCTATGGCTGAGTAATCTTGTCAGTATCGATGATTTGCGCCGACGTTTTCCCTTCGATATCTGGATTTTGGTTGCCTCGGCGCTGGTGCTTGCTCAGTCACTGGTGGATTCGAAGCTTATCGGTACTGGTATGTCATGGGTTATGCCGATGTTGGCGGACCAGACCCCACTCGTCGGGCTCATTATTATCTTTTTTCTCACCCTGGCACTGACAGAACTGGTCACCAACAACGCGGCCGCAGCTCTTATGTTTCCCATCGGATACGGGCTTGCCCAGAGCCTGGGTGTGGACGTTATGCCGTTTGTTCTAGCGGTTGCCTTTGCGGCAAGCGGATCGTTTTTGACCCCCTACGGCTATGCCACGAACTTGATCGTTCAGAACATTGGTGGCTATACCCGGGGCGACTACCTACGCTTTGGTTTTCCGATTTCGCTGGCTTATTCAGTCGGTATTTTGGCGATGCTGAATCTGACTTACCTGTAGTTGGCAGCCGTCAGTCACCGCTAGGTTTGATCAATAATTTCCTCACCCGCTCTTTACGTCGGTGAGCGCTGAGCCCTTCTCGAAGCCTGATTTCAGCGATGCTGTCAGCCAAGCGTGTACGATCATCAACCTCAGCTGTTTCCGAAAGAAGTTTTAAAAGCGGTTGACGCACGTGCGCCTGACGCCAGAGTCTTAGATTAGATTCGATATCGCTGAGCAGACTCACCCGCACTTGATAGCCGCGGTTTGTCGCTGCGTGCAATGACAGTATCGTGTTTAACTCACCCGTCGCGTCCTCCAGTTTGAGCCAGTCCTTGTCGTTATCGTGTTTCAGAACGCGATTTTGTAGCTTTAGGAATCGATGTTCAGCACGCTCAGTCATGGCGATGGTCAGTACTTCAGCTGGATCACGTGACGGCAATAACTCAAGGTAACCGAACCACCAGCGTCTGATACGCACCCATTCGGACTTAGCCATGAGTTTGTGACATTTACTCACGGGCTTCGACGATAGTCTGGCAACTGCACTCGCGATTTTGTTGAGGTCTGACTCGTTCAGGGAGTCTCTCAAGAGATCAATGGTTCTCAACCAAGCGATCCCCTCACTCAGCTTTTGCTGTAGCTTCACCCATCGCTTGCCTTGCTTTGTCGCCTCGGGCTCGTCCAACGTCGCGAGTAGATGGCCAATATCATTGACGGCGTAATTGAGCTTCCACAAGGGGGAGCCAATAAGACTGTCGTCTAGCCATGCTTTACGCGCCTGCTCGAGCACATCGCTTTGCTCTCTCAGTAGCGTAAGCTGCGATTTTACTGTCTGATCAACCTCTGACATCTTTGGTTTTGCCGCGACTAGAGAGCCTAAGGTTAAGGGGATATTATGTTAGCATCTCGCGATGCGGTAACCAGCAGTAAGGGCGAGTAACGAGGAATAACCATGAGACCCAACGAGGTGCTGACATCGCAAGAGCGTGATCTGTTACTTCGGCGTAGCGACGTCAAGGCGTGGCTGATGGTATTGCAGACATGGACGCTGACTTTTGGGATTCTCTGGTTGGTCGCTGCCTATCCTGGTGTACTGACATTTTTGTTTGCCTGGCTGGTGCTTCCCGGGCGCCAGCTGAGCCTTGCTGTGCTCATGCACGAAGCCGGTCACGGCAGTCTCTTTAAAACACGTAATCTCAATCAATGGGTCGGTCAGTGGCTGTGCGCATTGCCAACGTTAGGTGATCTTCACTCCTACGCTCGGGGTCACACGGCTCACCATAAGTTTGCGGGCAGTCATGACGATCCGGATTTACCCAACTATCAGGCCTACCCAATCTCGCGCGATAGTCTGTATCGAAAATGGCGTCGAGATTTACTCGGTACGACCGGATTGAAGCTGTTGCGAGCGCTCGCAAGTGGTACCTCGAGTCAAATGAGTCGCGAGACACATGGTTCTAGCCACCTGGTGGCCAAACAGATCTTCGTGCATGGGGTGTTTATCGCGGCTTTATCAGCTCTCGGTATTGGTTGGACTTGGTTCATTTGGATGTTCACATTTCTAACGTCTTACATGTGGGTGGTGCGCTTAAGGCAGGTGGGGGAGCACGCTGTCGTAACAGACCTTTATGACCCCGATGTCCGACTGAATACGCGTACCGTGGAGGCGCCATTTTGGCAGCGATTCCTGCTTGCCCCCAATAACGTTAACTACCACATGGAACATCATTTTATGGCGGGTGTTCCCTGCTATAACTTGCCAAAACTGCGATCGTTGCTAAAGCAAAAAGGTGTTCTGGATGATGTGCCTGTGGTTTCTGGCTATGGGCAGGTGTTGAAGATGGCCGTAGCGTCCTAGGCCAATGCATCTGATGACGTTAGGCGCCTAGCGACCGCGCGTTACGCCTTTTTATGTTCCTCACAGAGTGAGCCTCTGACAGGCTGGTTTAGTTCCAGACAGGACTTTATAAACCAGACTAAGGAGGGTCTTTATGCGTCACTACAGTCAATCACTCGCTATCATTCTGGCGTCACTCACAGCATTTCCCGCAGCAGCCAGCCCACCGATGCCCTTATAAATAACACGCTATCACTACCCCCTGATCTCAATAAGGCGATGATTGTGGATGAGCATGTCACTCAGGATATTGCCGAGCTACGAGGGCAGCTTTGGCCGTTTATTCTCGGTGTCGTCGCTTTCGACCTCGCACTGCAAATCTACTTTTACGGCGTTTATGTACCTCAAACGCGAGGACAGTGAATCAACGTAAAGCAGCGAGCAGTAACTAGTTCGTCAACACAGTGCCGCCCTCGGGGCGGCTCACAAAGGTGGATAGGCGATGGCAGTAACAAGACCAACGTCCAGGCAGCGACTGGATGACAAAATAGTCAAAGGGTTGCGTACGAGGCGACGTCAGAACCTTTTTTTGGTGGACATATTTCAGCCGTCATTGACCTGGTGCGCACTTGGACTCACGTATTTGCTTGTGAAAACACCGCAGACAGAGGATGCGGTCTGGTTGAGCGGCTTGCTAGCGCTCTATGCGCTGCAAATAACGACCGTTTGGTATCAATCCGAGTCGTTGTCTAAACCCTGATATGCCAAATGCCCACAGGTTGAGTGTCGAGAGTCGAATCTTGGCTAAGATGATTACACCGTCGCGCTGGTGCCTTTATTTAAAGTGGTAACAGCATTAGTTGGACAGACAGCCCCCACTGCCGCTACTCCAAAGCGGCCTGTTATGGCGCCCGTTATTCGACAAACATCGCCCATTGATTGTGGTCTTGAAGCGCTCTCAGTGCTCCTTAGAGATAAGGCATCCATTACAACCTCGATAAGCGCCCTAAATAACCTGGCTGCTGTTTTAGTTGATCCTTCGACCGCGCGCCATCGTCGAGAAGGCTATTCAGTCAGTCAATTACAAACGCTCTCAGGGGTGTACGCGCACTCATTACAGGCGCGAAATCTCGCACTCGAGGCGTTCTACAAAAGGTCATTCCCTTTAATCGCATGGATTGATCCGGGGAACAGGGGACATTTCACGCTGGTCGAGGGAGTGACAGCAACATCAAAATCTTTGGCAGACCCCACTCGTGGACGCCTGTCTATTGCCCCTGATATGTGGCGCCACCTGTGGCTTCGGGAAACGACAGGCATTGTCCTTGAGCTCGAGTAATCGCGCTAGGTAAGGTCGTGATGTGTCCAGCCCAAGTCGACTAGTGCATCGCTTGCTGCTGTTTTCGCGTCCGTCAGGATCACCGAGGTGCTCGCATCCGATCGCAGGTACTTTGAAGCAACACGCTGTAGGTCACCAATCGTCGTTGAGATGATGGCATCTCTGAGCTGTCGTTTGTGCTCAGCGGTTCGACCATAAAGTTCATCGTAGAAAGCTTTCTTTACTTCCCCAGCCGGCGATGCAGGTTTATCCAGACTCGACATAACACTGAGGATAGCTTCCTCAAGTGCCAACTCATCGTGTTTTGCAGTCAGCAACCAGTCTATGGATGCGTCGAAATCGGCTAGCGTCTCGAGATTGCGGGGGTCGCGGTAGGAGAAGAACCTGAAGGCGCCAACGTTCGCATCGTGACTCGCGCCGCCACCGTAAGCACCGCCTTGTTCTCTGATGCTTCGGTGCAGAAAACCATTTCGCAAGTAGGCCCCTAGCACTGCCAATACGGGTGCGTCGGGGTGACCACTTGGTACGGTCGGATATGCTTTCGCACAAAAGTTGACCTGCGTGTTGGCAGCCCAAATCTGATTATCCGTGCCGGCCCGCTCTGTCAGCGACCAGGCAGCGACCGAGCTCTCCGTTGAGAGACGATCGGCGACTGAAGATAAGCACTGCATGGCCTCATCAATGTGATTTGGATCGGCGACCGACAATAAACTGATTGAGTTCGTGGATAGTAAGTGATCCCTGAGCGCTGTCAGCGAGCCCCCCATCTTTTCTACCTCACTGGCATTAGCGAGACGGTCGTCTATTTGACGTAAGCGCTGGATCCCCTCCAGACCACTTTGCCGATGATAGAGCGATGCGAGAGGGCTCATGCCGGCACTCGCCGCTGTCATCGCTAGGCTATGGCCCGCGCCGCTGATGCTTTGATCACGGCGGGCGCGCATCTGACTAATGAGTTCCCTGATGCGCCCACCTTCGTTAAACGAGGCTGAGGTCAAGGTGTCGATCATTAAATTTGACTGCTCGGTCATCCGATTTGCCAGTGCCTTAGAGGACACGACAAGAAAACCTGAGGCCTGATCAATGTCGGTCCGTGATGCGCGTGTTGATGCGCTCAAATCCAAACTACCGACAGTCGCCGATTGCCGGTCTTGTACCTCGAGGTAGGAAGAATTGTTGATACCCACCTCTGACGCGAGCGCGCATAATAGCGGTAGCTCACTCTGCTGCTCCTCGGTAAGGGTGGGCAGGGCGAGCGCCATTTGCTGATAAACCAGCCCGTTGGTTCCTGCTTTACCGACGATGTGTCGCTTGCCTTCGGTCATCGGTTTCGAGTCAAGGGTGGGTGTTAGGACATCTTTGGGGATATCAGCGAGACCCACTTTAGGTAGGATGCTGACATCGTCGACCTGATTTTGGCGTTGCTCGAGGTCTCTCGCGAGCTTGCGCACATTAGCAATCGCATCCTCGTCCAGTGTGGCTCGCATATCGGCCAGTCGTTGACTCTCGCGTTCCTTTCGGAGCTGATCAAGATCAGGATTGGGTGCCACCGTTAATGTGATTCGGTGGGGATTATCGAGCACCAGCGCAGTCAGTCGCTCGTTAATGAAATTAGGCCCCCGCATTTTTGCCCTCAATCGCTCGACAGCGGGACTCAAGTCGAGGGCAGCAACGGCGTCACCGTTATGCGTGGCGGCCCCCAGGGCTCGAAGCATGAGGTTGAGGCCATACGGCATACCATCTCCGGTCACTTCTCGTTGATGGAGCTCAATTTGATGAAGAATAGCTTCCAGACGATCCAAGCTCACGCCTTCTTCAGCCGTGCGGCCAATAACTTCGAGTACCTGTGCTTCAAAGTCATCAACGCAGTTCTGGTTGCTGCCCTCGATGCCACAACAGAGCACCATTTCGCGCATTGAATCTTCAAGGCCACACAGTGGTGAGGGTGCCGAACCCAGGTCGTTGGTCTCTAGCCATTGCATTAATGGCGAGGCGCTATTTTCCATGAGAACAGACGACAACAACTGTGCTTCCAGCATCGCATCAAGGTCAGCGCTCTCGCCTAGTTTCCAGCCCATGATGAGGTGGGTTTTGTTGTCGATGTCGGCGTCTTCTAACGCGTAGTGATGCACAGCGCGTTTGGGCGCGTCGAAGGCCTGCTCGAGTGTGACCTCGATGTGCTCGTCAGAGCGCTCAAACCGGCTCAAAGCGTCCCGCTCAAAGACATCATGGTGCTGCGACACTGGGAGATTACCGAAAGTCAGTAAAATGGCATTACTTGGATGGTAATGACCTTTGTAGAAGGCCATCAGCTGATCATAGCTGAGATCTGGGATGGCCTCGGGGTCACCACCGCTGTTGTGGTGATAAGTGCTGGTTGGGAAAAGCTCGAAGCACAAACGGTCCCACAGTACAGACGAAATAGACGACATCGCCCCTTTCATCTCATTAAAAACAACCCCTTTGTAGACCAGAGGTGCGTCGGCCTCATCGGAAGCCAGCTCTACCCGGTGGCCTTCTTGAGCGAAATCGAGAGGGTCGAGTCGAGAAAAGAAAACAGCGTCGAGATACACCGATAGTAGATTGTCAAAATCCTTGGGATTCTGTGTGGCAAAGGGATAGGCCGTCCAATCTGAGCTCGTAAAGGCATTCATAAAGGTGTTGAGCGACCGGCGAAGCATCATGAAAAAGGGATCGCGCACCGGATACTTTTCGCTACCGCAGAGAACGGTATGCTCTAGTATGTGGGCAACCCCCGTTGAGTCCTCCGGTACGGTCTTCAAAGCCACCATGAAGACATTTTCATCCGAGTTCGTTGCCATGTGGAGGTGGCGTGCACCGGTCGCTTTGTGGACGTATTCCTGAACTTCCAAACCCAGTGATTCAATAGGGACGCGACGCGTCAGCTCAAATGCTGGATGGGTGGAGGGCGTTACGACTGCATTCATGTCATTTCCTGAAGTTACCGGGTTGTACGCTCAACGAGCTCAATATTGAAGATGGAGGGCCAGCGTTTACCGCCCAACCAAATTGCGCCTGTTTTGGGATCTACCGCAATGCCGTTCAAGACGTCTGTATCACGTCGCCGTTCACCGCGCGGAAGTAATCCACGAAGATCAATAATACCGGTGATTATGCCTGAAGTGGGGTCTATTCGAACGATCTGGTCTGTCAGCCACACATTTGCCCAGATTTCCCCGTTGATCCACTCGAGTTCATTAAGGCGAGAGACACGCTTACCGTCATAAGTCACCTCAATCGTTCTTTTTACCTTACCGTCTTCCCAAACAGCTAGCCGGTGAGTGCCGTCCGAGATCCAGAGTTGGACACCATCGCTGGTAACGCCCCAGCCCTCTCCGAGAAGAGGATGAGTTTCAATAATCTCCATCGAGTTGGGATCCAATACCAGTAGGTCCTGGGATCGCCAGGTGAGAACATAGATCCTGCCATTGAGCTCAGCGAGTCCCTCGGCAAAATAGTGATCGGGTAGTTGAGTGATCTTACGGTTCGTCATGGATGGCCAATCGTAGCGAGCGACAAAGGATTCACCGTAGAGGCCGGAACTCACCCAGAGCGCATCATCCCAGATCAATAAACCCTGAGTGAAATGATCGCGGTCTACAGCACGAGTCTCTGTGGCGACGTAGTCAAATATCCTGGGCGGATTGGCAGTCGCCGTCGAAGCCAATGCCAGGCAGGCCACCAGTGCCATTAAGCTTTGAGGTATGACGTTCCTCATCAGAGCTACCCTTTGACCAAACGGCGCTTCAAAAACCGTGCTGGTGAGACAGCCTGGTAAAGGTAGCGAGTCATGGGAGGAGGGGAGTTCATCATCTGAGACACCAAAAGTTCGGACAGTAGCGGCGCGGATGTCAAACCGCGAGACCCTAGCCCTGTCAGAACATACAAACCTTTGATGTTTGGCTGCCGCTTATTGATGAGGCGCTTTCGGTCGTGCCGAAGCTGCTCATAGGTAGCCATGAATTCGGTTTCATTGGGAACGGGGCCTGCAATGGGCAGGTAATCAGTGGTAGCGCACCGGATAGCTGCCTGCCCTGCAGGGCTTTCAGAGTTAATCGCGGAGTCCAGAGAGGGGACATTTGAAAGCAGTTGTTGGATATTGCTCTCGTGATCTGCTTCGCGCTCTTCCGTCGATGTTTCGTTGAGCCCGTACGTAGCGCCAATACAATGCACATTACCTTTCGCAGGTGGTGTGTATCCCGCATGACAGACCGTGCACTTCAAATCCTGCAATGCGCCTTGAGACGGGAGCAGGGTGGTTTGACCTCGGATCGGTTGCAGCGGCAACCAATCTAGCCTCGCATCCTCTACCGCCTCCCATGCCGTTGTGACCACGGCCGTATCACCGGTGGCAATACAGTCTCCCGTTGCGGCGATGGCAAACCACTGGTCATCATCACCTTGGCGTAGAATCGCATCGCCGAGACCTTCGATAACCGTGATATTTGGATGGTTGAGAAGTTCAGTACAAATGGCGCGCGGATGAAGCCAGCCCGAGTGCGGGTAATGCTGCGCGCCTTGAGTTAGAGCTATCCCCGCAATTAATGATGCCGCTTCACGACTCACGACCTTGAGCGGACTGTCCTCATCATCGAATGCAGAGGCTAATCGCTCGAGCACATCGTCCGATGACAATTGAAGGTAGCCTGATAGCGCACCGTCGATGCCTTCCTCCAATACACCCTCGCGAAACTTTCGCTGATGGTGATCAACTGAAAACTCATAGGCGGTCAGCGAAAAATCGGCCAACTTGCCGTGTTTGTGGGAGGGTCGCGTGTATATCACGCCCTGCGGTTGTGTTGAGCCACCGGAGCCGATGGTGCCGCGCTCGAGCACGGTTATCTTGCAGTTACGCTCAGCGAGTCTTCGCGCAATGTGACTACCCGCTAGACCGGCACCCAATACAAGGCATGCCTGTGGGTTTTCGATGTGGGAGGGTTGATCCCAAGCCGTTGGTCTCACAGGCGCTACCTGCTCTTCATTCGCTACCTGAGAAAGGTCTAAAACGCCGTGTAGGCACTCCCGCTTTCGTCCGAAGCCAGGCCGCTTTGATACCTTGAATCCAACACGCTCGAGCGAGCGACGCACGTCGCCTGAGGCTGTAAAGGTAGCTACATGGGCGGCATCGCGACTTAGGTTTGCTACATCGCGCAGAACATCTGCTGTCCACATCGCTTCATTTCTCGAGGGAGTGAAACCGTCGAGAAGCCACACATCGACCCAGCGGTTTCCGTAGGACTCGAGATCATCGAGTGCATCCAAAACATCCTCCCACCAAAAATCTACGGTTAGGCCATTAATCAGCTCAGCTCGTCGGTGACAGCCGGGAATTGGTGACGGCCAGCGCCGACGAATGGTTTCAAACTCCTGACTTAGCGATGTCCATCGAGCGCTAGCTGCGCGGAGCTGAGACCTTGAAAGTGGGTGTTTTTCAATGGTAACGACGTGGCACCGTCCCCCCACAGGGCCATGCTCCGACCAAGCCTGCAGGATGAGCGCTAGATTAAGAGCGGTTCCCAGGCCCAGTTCACCGATTGTGAGTGTTTCCCCAGCTTGTAAGGCCTGCATGCGGTTGATCACTTTGCCACCTTCGATGAAGACGTATTTGCTTTCAGCAAGACCGTCCTCGGGAGAGTAATAATCGTCATCAAATTCGCTAGATCGAGGCGTTTCTTTACTAAAATCGAGATGCGGGCGCGACATCAAGCGCCAATCCTTGTTGCCACGCTCGATCATACTGCTAAGCTCTCAGCTCGGGGCAGCAACCATAGTTCCACTAGGAAATTATAAGAAAGCGGTGCGTCTAGACTGTTCATTGTTCGATCAATTTGTTGGGAAGTAATCATGGCCTTGGGTAATTCTACGATGACATACGACCAGTTGGGTCAGCTAACCGCCCACTTGTTGAATAAAGCGTTCTTCGAGACGACTCGTACAGTCTCCAAGGGCGTATTTCGGCGTCTTGTCGATGGCGAGGTGGTACCCATTACCCAACTAGAATTTGAGGGCGACGAAACCGTTCAGCTCAACATGAAGCTGCATATGTCTGCCTACCGCGGCGATATTAATTACACCCGTTTCAGAGACGGTTTGGTAGCTCTGCTTCAGGAACTCATGACAGCCCTGAGTAAAGAGGGTGCGCTCAAAACCTTTACGGCAAACGATGCAGACGGAGTTGCAACCAATACACGGCTGTTAGGTGCTTCGGGACCCACTCAACACGGCGAAGATATCAACGTCCTCATGGTCGCCATGACGCCCTCGCAGAGTGAGCCCAAGATTGTTGTTGAGTTGATGTATATGGATCCCGATCAGTTTGTGTCGGCCAAGCGCGGCGAGTCGTGATCTAACAGTTCAACCGAGGGTGGTGGCACGACTGTCACGGTTTTCTTCTCGGTCGGTGCAATCACGCGTGATTCACCCCGACACACCTCTTTCCCATCCTGATTCTTGACAGACAGAGCCATGGTGACCCATGGCTTGCGTGCGTGCTTGTTGGTTACGGTTAAACCAATGCTGAGGGTGTCTCCCAAAAAAATGGGCGACCGAAACTCGAGGTTCTGACCAAGATAGACAGTGCCCGGCCCCATGAACTCAAGTCCAATCACTGCGCTCACAAAAGCGCCAATCAGCATGCCATGACCAATGCACTCGCCGAACTGCGTAGTAGCCGCATACTCGGGATCGAGGTGTAGGGGGTTGTGATCGCCCGATACGACCGCAAAAAGTTCGACATCTCGCGCTGTGACTAAGCGGCTAACTTCGATACCATCTCCAACCGTGAGTTCGTCAAACGTTATGCTGGTGATGTCCATGGGGCTACCTCGCGGAAACGGCTATTGAGTCGTTCAAAAATACCATAATCAAAAAAACGGGGTTAACCGAATGCAAGCCGATATTTCTGCGGCCATTGCCGCGCGCTATGACGATCTCAACATCGAATGGAATGTTGACGTGACAGCGTATCCGTCGATTGTTGCTTTATTCGAGGAGGCAATGACTGACTTCGCAGATATGCCAGCGTGTTCGAGCCTTGGGCATGCGCTGTCCTATGCTGAGCTAGATGCTTTATCGGCTAATTTTGCGAGCTGGCTGCAGAATGAGTCAGGGTTGGCCCGTGGCGATCGCGTAGCGATACAAATGCCCAATCTGATTCAGTATTTGGTCGCCTGCTTGGGAACGCTCCGAGCCGGTATGGTCGTGGTAAACACCAACCCACTCTACACAGAACGAGAACTCCAGCATCAGCTGAACGACTCGGGCGCTCGCATTCTTGTCCTACAGGCGAACGTGGCCGAAACAGCTGCCAATGTCGTTGCCAAAACGGGTATCGAGAAAATTGTGCTGACCGAAATCGCGGATCTTCACCCAGTGCCGAAGCGCTGGCTGCTGAATGCCGCTGTGAAGTACATCAAAAAAATGGTTCCCAAGGTCAGTTTACCCAATGTCATCAAGTTCAATGACGCATTAAAGCAAGGCGCTAAAAAGCAGTTCACTCCCGTAGCGTTAGGCCTCGATGATTTGGCAATGTTGCAGTACACAGGTGGGACAACCGGGGTCGCGAAAGGAGCCATGCTGTCCCATGCCAACATTGTCGCCAACGTTATGCAAATTGACGGATTTTTTGAGACCTTTGGCATCGACGCCAAGGGCAGTGTGTTTATGCAACCGCTGCCGGTTTATCACATCTACGCGTTTACTGTGTCCATGTATTCGCTCCGCAAGGGGGCGCACACACTGTTCATTCCCAATCCTCGTGACTTGGGCTCCGTGGTAGACGCATTCCAGCAATATCAGCCCACTGTTTTTGCTGGCCTCAACACCTTATTCGTGGCGCTGTGTAACGACGAGCGATTTCGTAATATCACCTTTGAAAATCTGCAACTGACCATGTCGGGTGGTATGGCGCTAACGCAAGCCGCTGCCGAGCGATGGGCAGAAGTCACTGGTTGCAATGTTTATGAGGGCTACGGATTGACCGAGACCTCGCCAACAGCCACAACAAACCCTGGTAACGGCCGTCAGTTAGGAACGATTGGGATTCCTGTGCCACAGACCTACGTCAAAACGGTAAGCGATACGGGCGAAGCCCTGGGCTTCGGCGAGGCCGGAGAGCTTTGCATCAAGGGTCCTCAGGTAATGCAGGGTTACTGGCAACGTCCCGAGGCGACGGCTGATGTACTTGATTCTGAGGGCTGGTTTTCGACGGGTGACGTCGCGGTCATTCAGCCCGATGGCTACATAAAGATTGTCGATCGCATTAAGGACATGATCATAGTCTCCGGTTTCAATGTGTATCCCAATGAGCTTGAAGACGTCTGCGCCAAGCATCCGGGCGTGCTCGAATGCGCCGCGGTTGGCTTGCCATCAGAGGCGACAGGAGAGGCCATTCGCATGTATGTCGTGAAGGCAGATGATGCGCTTACCGAGGAAGAGGTGATTGCGTATGTGCGCGAGCAGGTGACTGCCTACAAAGTGCCAAAGTCGATTGTTTTCAAGGATGATCTGCCTAAAACCAATGTAGGTAAAATCCTTCGTCGGGAGCTGAGAGACCTCGCTGCCGAAGGTTGATATCAAACATGTCTTAAATTGAGGAACGCGTGAGCAAAAGTCATGAGGGCCGCATCGAGAGGCTAGTTCCTCAACACATTTCATACCCCGAACAACTCCCGGTTGTTGCGCGCAAAGACGAGATCATGCGCGCTATCGCCGAGAATCAGGTTGTCGTGATCGCGGGTGAGACAGGCTCCGGTAAGACTACGCAACTGCCTAAAATGTGTCTCGAGCTGGGCCGTGGCCGCGAAAAGCGCATAGGCCATACCCAGCCCCGCCGTATTGCCGCTCGTGCCGTATCAAGTCGCATTGCTGAAGAGTTAAACACCACGGTGGGCGGTCTGGTCGGTTATCAGGTGCGCTTCAATGACGATGTCACAGAGCAAACCGCCGTAAAAGTGATGACTGACGGAATTTTGTTAACGGAGCTATCACGAGATCGTCAGCTTCAGGCGTATGACACGCTGATCATTGATGAGGCGCACGAGCGCAGTCTCAATATCGATTTTATTCTCGGGTACCTGAAGCGATTACTGCCAAAACGTCCTGATCTGAAAGTCATCATCACGTCGGCAACGATCGATGTAGAGCGTTTCAGCCAGCACTTTAATGATGCCCCCGTTATCGAAGTCTCCGGACGTACTTACCCCGTGGATGTCCATTATCTCGACACTGTGGAGGACCGCGATCGGGGATTACAGCGGCAGGTATCTCAGCTTGTCGATGAAATTGAGGCTGAGCGTTACGGCCCTCGTGGTGATGTGCTGGTTTTCTGTCCGGGTGAGCGGCAAATACGTGACCTCGCCAAAGAACTCCGGGGTCGTGATCGGATTCAGGTATTACCTCTCTACGCTCGCCTGAGTAATGCCGAGCAGAACCGTGTCTTTAACCGCACTGGTGCAGGTATGCGCGTCGTCCTTGCAACCAACGTGGCGGAGACGTCGCTGACGGTACCCGGTATCCGCTATGTCATAGACCCGGGGGATGCTCGTATCAGTCGTTACGGTCACCGATCTGGTCTTCAGCGGTTGCCAATTGAATCTGTTTCACAGGCGAGTGCTAACCAGCGCAAAGGCCGCTGCGGTCGTGTAGCCGAAGGTGTGTGCTTCAGGCTGTACTCGGAGCAGGATTTTGTCTCGCGCCCTGAGTTTACTGACGCCGAGATTTTACGCACCAACCTTGCGTCGGTGATTCTGAGAATGCTGGAACTGGGCTTGGGGGACGTTCGGCAGTTTCCTTTTGTCGACCCGCCCGACCCCAAAATGGTCCGTGATGGGTTTCGACTGCTGACGGAGTTGGGCGCTGTTGATAGTAATGCCAAGCTCACGCCCCTCGGTCGGGCCATGGCGAAGCTACCGGTGGATCCAAAATTGAGCCGCATTTTGTTGGATGCAGCGAGCCGTGACTGCCTAAATGAGGCGCTGGTCATTATCAGTGCGTTGTCGGTTCAGGACCCACGCGAACGACCGCAGGAAAAGCGTGCGCAGTCTGATCAGCAGCATGCAAGATTTAATAACCCCCAGTCCGATTTCATTGCCTGGCTCAATCTATGGCAATACCTGGAAGAACAGCGTCAGGCCTTAAGTCAAAATCAGTTTCGTAAGCTGTGCGATCGGGAGTTTCTTTCCTATTTGCGTATCAGAGAGTGGCGCGAAGTTCACTACCAGCTGGTGGTGTCGTGTCGTCAGATGAAGTTTCGGGTGACCGAACTAAAATCCAACGAGGATAAATACGAGGCCATTCACCGTGCGCTATTGTCGGGCTTATTGGGCAATATCGCTCAGCAAGATGAAGGCCGGCGGTTCAATGCTGCCCGCAACCGGAAGGCTCAGGTGTTTCCAGCGTCGGGACAGTATAAAAAGCCGCCTAAATGGTTGGTGGCAGCCGAACTGGTGGAGACCTCACAGGTGTTCGCACGTCAATGCGCTGCCATTGAGCCCAGCTGGCTTCTAGAGACCAATCCGGCGCTTCTCAAGCGCCATCACTATGAGCCAGCCTGGAATGCGCGCTCGAGTCGTGTCATGGCCAAAGAGCGGGTGTCGCTGTTTGGTTTAACCATCAGTGACGGACAAAGGGTGCATTACGCGGGTATCGATCCGAAAACCTCGAGATCCATCATGATCCGTGACGGTCTGGTATCAGGAAATTATCGCCAGCCGCCGGATTTCTTGAAGCACAATTTAAAACTTGTTAACGATGTTATGGAGCTTGAGTCGAGGACTCGGCGGCGTGACCTCTTGGTCGACGAAGAATCGATGGTCCGGTTCTACGATGAGCGGCTTCCAGGGGACTGTGCGAGCGGGGTAGCGCTTGATAAGTGGTTGCGTCGTGACCAGACCGCTGCGCGAAGTCTCAGAATGAACCGAGAACAAGTGCTGACCCGTGACCCGGGTGGTGAGGTTGAGGCGCAGTTCCCGAAGACACTCACGGTAGGCGACATTAGCTTTCAGCTGAGTTACCAGTTCGAGCCCGGGGGCAATCGTGACGGTGTCACGGTTACTATTCCCCGCGCGCTGATGAACCGTGTGCCGCGATATCGTTTTGAATGGTTGGTCCCGGGTCTTTTGAGGGACAAATTGATTGCCATGATCAAGGGCTTACCAAAACAGCTGCGTAAGCAACTCGTGCCAGCACCCGACGTTGCAGACGCATTGCTGGAGCGCCTGATAGCTGCTGATGAACCACTGTCTCATGCGCTTACCCGTGAAATTAAGGCCCTTCGCTCCGTCAGTGTTGCTGCCAGCGATTGGGCGCAAGTCGATATCGAATCGTTCTATTTGATGAATATCCGCGTAGTCGATGATCGTAAAAAGCTACTTGGAGAAGGTCGTGACCTATCTGCGTTGGTGTCCGAGTTTCGCAGCAATTCACCGGTGGAGGTGGTCACCACTCGGAACAACGTCGAGCGGGTCAATGTAACGCGCTGGGATTTCGATGATTTACCGATTGAGTGGCGCGGCAAGTCAGCAGGTGCGGAGGTATTGGCCTACCCCGCGGTGATTAAGGAGGGGTCGGGGCAGTTATCCGTGCGCCTCCTCGATTACCCCGTGGAAGCGGACCGTCAGCACCGCCTCGGTGTGACCGGACTTCTACTCCAAAGTGACCTAAAAACCGCCAAATACCTTAAAAAGCATTTATTTGTTGATAACATGTCAAAACTTTCTCTTGCTGGTGCTCGGTTGGAGCGGGAGTCGTTGGTGGATGCCATTATCGAGAGTGGTTTATGGCAGCTACTCGATGGCGTTGAGTTACCAAGATCACAAGATGAGTTTGCGTCGGTTCAACGCGCCGTCACTGCACAGTGGGTACCCCATGTGCTGGAGATGGGAAACCACTTGGCGCAAGCGATTAAGGTTGCGTCTGATACGTGGACTGTACTCTCGCGTTACGGCGCGAATGAGTACGCGGAGGCGCGGGGAGATATGGAGCAGCAATTACAGATGCTCTTCAGTCCGAAAAGCCTCATCGAGACCTCGTCTGAATGGATAACCTACTACCCTCGATATCTAAAAGCGGTTGCAAATCGTGCCGAGCGTCTACCAGCGCAGGGCGGTAAGGACGATAAGTCCATGGCGATGTTGTTGCCGCAAGTCCAGCGATTGAATGATGGCAAGAAACGGTATCCCGGGCTGGACGTTCTGTGTCCAGAGGCAGTTCGCTTCCGGTGGATGCTAGAGGAGTTTCGCGTGTCCTTATTCGCTCAGCAGCTGGGTACGAAATTACCCGTCTCGGCCAAGCGCCTTGATCAGCAGTGGCAATCCGTTGAAGCGTGGATGACAAATAATCCGCGTTGATATTCATACTTTTTGTTAAAGTAGCGCCACGAACAAGAGAGAAACACCGAGTGTCATCAGCATCTAATCCAGTTATATCGGCAGTCCTAGCGATCTGGCTTTCGATTGTGATGTCGCCTGCCATGGCGAATGACGACCCCTTTGAGTCACTCAATCGCGAGATTCTCGAGTTCAACGATGCCGCTGATGTAGCGATCCTTCGGCCAATTGCGGTTGCCTACGACGACAGCGTCCCCACGCCTATTCGGCGCGGATTGATGAACGCCTACGATAATCTGACCGATGTGAACGCAGCGGTGAACGCCTTGCTGCAAGGTAGGCCGAGATACGCCTTAAAAAACACGGGACGTGTGTTGATTAATACGACCTTCGGTTTGCTGGGTATCATCGATGTTGCCAGTGACATGGGTATTGAACCTTACGAGACTGACTTCGGGCATACCCTTGCTCGCTGGGGTGCCCCGGAGGGACCGTACGTCATGGTGCCGTTTCTTGGGCCTCGAACATTCCGATCTGGTATTGGCGATATCACTGACAGCTTTATGTCAGCCAACGACTACGTATTTGATGATGACCTTATTACCTGGGGATCAAGAGGTTGGCGGGCGCTAGAATACCGAGCGGACCTTTTGGAGGCCGAGGATCTCATCACGGGTGATCGCTATGTCTTTATTCGCGACGCTTACCTACAGAACCGCGAGGCCTTGGTGAATGATGGCGTGGTGGAAGATACGTTTTCTGACTTCGAAGAAGACGAGTGGGATGAGGATTTTTAAGCGCTGCGGCGAGCGATTAGTGCCTCGGTAGCATCTACCGCCTCTTTAAATAGTGCGGCATCCGCTCCCGCCTTATGCATGCCTTCACTCAGCAGTCTGCGAAACAACTTTCCACCCGGTTGTCGCTGATACAAACCCAACACATGACGAAGCACATGGTTCACTCGGCCACCTTGTGCAAGGACAGTCCCCAAGTAGGGCATCAACGCCAAGGCGACATCGTAGCGAGACCTATCCTGCTCGGTGTCACCAAACAGCTGAGCGTCTACCTGAGAAAGCAACCATGGGTT
>Ga0163109_10001477_pt1 | contig 18551 bp, 24 predicted proteins | sample CRUFie1St13metaG_FD_108704 | JGI IMG/M metagenome (GOLD analysis project Ga0163109, IMG submission 108704) | Marine microbial communities from the Costa Rica Dome - CRUD Field 142mm St13 metaG | ecosystem: Environmental > Aquatic > Marine > Oceanic > Photic zone | place: Costa Rica: the Eastern... | reverse complement strand
TCGCGATGGGTCATCGGCTTCACCACGTAGGGCTGCCGATGGTGAGGACGGTCTTGATCGTTGACCGACAGCGATGGCGGAGCAGGGCGACACGACGCGATGCGATGCGTAACGACACGCAGCTGGGATTCCCGGCCGCTGAGCACGAAGGCTTGTACCGGGGTGAGGTCCGATCTTGATCGTGGATCGGGAGCGATGGCGCCGCGGTGCGGAGCGGGGCGGTGCAAGGCGTTGCGGAGCGTTGCGCTGGGTCATCGGCTTCACCGCGAAGGGCTGCCGATGGTGGGTGCCGGTTTGATCGTGACCGGCGGACGATGGCGTTGCGTGGCAGAGCGTTGCATTGCTGCGCATTGCGCCGCGAGGCATCGCATCGGTTTTGGGACTTACACCTAGGGATGCCCAGATCATCAGTCGATCTCGTTGAGAGTCGAGACGAAGCGGCCATAGCGCGGACGCCAGGTGCCGAGTCCCTCGAAGCGACCGGCTGCAGAGCAGATGTTGGTCAAGTTGTCGACTGAGATCCGCTCGTCATCGATCGAGACCTTGAAGTCGCACTTCCACTGTGGAATGACAACTCGGGTGATCCAATTGGTTGACCCTTTGCGGACAACTGGAGCAGTGTGAACGAACTTGGAATTTTGCAGAAGATCCTCTGCAGTATCCGGTCCATCGAACTCGATCAGGGGATTGTTCTCCACCTGAATAGCGCGGGTGGTCTCCTTGCCCAATCGCCACGCTGTTGCTCCATTGCGGAGGCAGCGAGCGAAGTTCTGATCTGGCATGTACAGATCGGAGAATCCGTCAAAACTGAGTGAGTTCTCGACGTCATCAAGAAGAACTTTGCCGGGAATCGACCAGTAACCCGAGTAGACCCAGTCGATCAGTCGCATGTTCTGAACGTCTTCGTCGACCTTCTTGTTCTTGCTGGTGAAGTGCTTTTTCAGCTTTGCAGCTTCACTCAGAGGATCAGAAGGTGCGTTGTTGGAAAGCAACAGAGGAGCAATTCCTTCGACTGCGATTTGAAAGCGGCGCAGGGCCATGATGGTTCCAACCTTTACGGCTGGGCGATAAGACACTGGTTCCAGCCCGAGGGCCAGGTACGGGGGCTATTGGAGTAGCCCTTGTTCCGCCTTTGAATAATAACCAGATTTGGTTGAATGGGTCAACCTATTCATTTCAGGTGATCATCTTGGTCTCGTCGTTGGGTTCGGACTCGTGGGCTTCGGGTCCCCAGCTCTCGGTGTTGACGGCCTCGGGTTCGGGGGCTGGTGCGTCCCGGACTTCGATGGCGTCGAGCCAGGCGCGGAGGGATGCGCCGGTTTGGGTGCTCTTGCTCCAGCCGGTGCGTTTCAGGACCTGGGCGCGGTCGAGGCAGATGTAGGACTTGTCCGGCTCCCAGACCAAAAAACTGGCGGGGCCTTCGCGGGGGCGGCGGTAGGTGACCCGAAGGGCACCCGGCTTTTCGAATCGGAGATCAGTTGCCATCAGTCCACCCACTTCCAAGTGAGACCCGTGCGAGCGACGTGACCGAACAACTCTCCGCGAGGTCCAAAGCATCGACCATCTGAGCTGAAGCTATAAGACGAAAACTTTGGATGACTTACTAATTTCATTGGTCTTCGACAGATTGATAAATCAAGCTCTTCCACACGCGCTGAGGTCGGCGGTGGCAGGCGGGGCGGGCGCTGGGGAGGAATTCAGAGGTTGGTGCGATCAGGGCGTCGTTGCGGGCACCGGCCATGATCGAGCCCATCGCTCTCGGTTCTTCAACCTTTATCTCAAGATCCTGCAGCCAGGTCCACACATCGTCTGATGTCAGAAACGGACGGCGGTGGGCCAAAACTTTCACGCCTCGACGGGCGGCGGCCAGCCAGTCGGGGTTGGCTCCGCGCTCGGCGGAGTTGATGGCGTCTTCTTTGGCGAGCAGGCTGAGTTGCTCGGAGGTGATCAGCTCTTTCATGACTCGATGGGTTTGCTGCTGACAGCGATTTGGAGCTTCTCCTGTTCCACACCTCGGCTGTCGATGAGGCGGTACTGGGGGAATCCCAGCGGGCCGTCCAGTGCGCCGCCGACCACAGTGAAGCTTTGGCTGCCCCAACCACGGACGTAGACAGACTGCTCAAGCTTGAACCGCCAGAAGCCGTGCTTGACGTTGCTGGGTTGGCTGGTGTCAGTTGATTTGGCGGGGCGGGACTTCAGCTGGCCGGCTGTCCGACGCTCGCTCGCAGGGAGGCTGTCGCGGATCCATTTCTTGAGCTTGGTTTGACGTTTGGACACTTCCATGGTTCAAGCCGCAAGGGGTTGGAGAAGGTCGGCAATGGTGCGCTCTAGTTCGAGCTCGGTGCCGTTGTTTTTGATGACGGCGTCGAATCCGGTGAAGCCGTCGAGGAGACCTTCACTGAGATGGTCATTTGGTCTAACCGCACTATTACGGTCGATGCGCCAGATCTCTCCTCCCTTGCGGTGGATGAGCTGTGCCTCATTTGGGAATCGGACGTCGGGAACGACGACGGGGTTGCCGGCGGCCATGTAGCGGTCGGCGGTGCGTTCCCAGCTGCGCAGCCAGATGTTGGGCTCGACGCACTGGCGGCCCCACTCGCTGCCGAGGGTTTGCATCAGGTGGCGGACACTCACGCCGAGTTGAGGCACACGTTCGTTTTTGCCTTCGCTGAGCAGATCCTGGATCTCGTCCTGCTCGAAGCCTTGGCTACTGAGGAAGACGGCGACCATCCGCTTGATGGGTGAGGCGAAGCTGACCGGCATGAAGGAGTGCCGGAGGCGGAGGTTGCGGGCGACGGTGGTCTTGCCTGAGCCGGGGGCTGAGGCGTAGAGACCGATCAACTTGGAGAAACTCATTTTTTGGAGAGAAACATCCGTTTTCGTCCCACGAAATGGCGGTAGAGCTGGTCGAGCGCGGCGGCGTCGAACGTCTCGATCTGTGGGGTTTCGAAGGGAATGGCGATCACCAGCTGGGCGTAATCGCAGCGGAATCCCATGTGCCCGTAGACGTGGTTGGCTGCTTCGCGGTAAGCCGCTAGCTGCAAGCTGTAGTTGTAGATCTTCTGCTTGTTGCGGGGAGCGTCAGCGGTTTTCCAATCGCAAAGAACAGGCGAATTTCCGAACTCGGTGGTGAGCGCCATGCAGTCGAGCGTTCCGGCGTATTTGTCGGGGTGCCAGACCGCGCCTTCGATCAGCAGCGGTTTGGTGATGCAGTCGAGGAATGGGCGGACGCTGTCCCAGTAGGGCTTGGTGATCAGGTTGAGCTCCGGCTCTTGGCCGGTCTTCATCCAGTTCTCGATGTTGAGGTGCTGCTTGTTACCACGCCAGCAGGCGGCCTCGGTGATTTCATTGGCGCGCTTTTCGCCAACGCCTTCACGCCATTCCTTGATGGCGCGGGTGTCACCACTGCCGCTGAGGATTGTGGTGACGCTCCACATCGGACCGTCGGGGGTGGCGTACGCACGCTCACCGTCGATCATCGTCCGCGCCATTTCGTAGCGGGCGAGGGGTTTGTTCCACTCAGTCATAGATGACATCCGACTGAGGGAGAAACAAGTCGTTGGGAGTGACCTCCAGTGTCTTCAGCAAAATTTCGATGCAGTCCGGATCGATGAACCGAGCGGAGCCTTTACGCACTTGGCTCAGGTGGTAGTAGGAGAGTTCACCTTTGTCGGCAATTTCTTTGAGGGTTAAACCGCGCTTTAGAGCAAGCAGCTCCACATTGCGGCCAAATACCTTCATCAAGGGTGGGACGGCCATGGCGAGAGGAAGAATGGTCAAAAAAAGGGATGGGTTATTGCCCATCCCTTTCCTGAATTGGATAAATCAGCAGTCACAGTCAGCAAATGGATCTTCGCCGTCGAAGAGTGCTGCCAGTTTGATCTTGCATCCCTCGTTTTCCCAGGCTTCCTTGATCTCTTTGGAGAGGGGCTTGGGAGGTGAAGCGAGCAGACCGTACTTGGTGTCCAACCCTTGGCCCTCGCGGCTGATCTTGATGTCATAGCGCTGGGGATCGCCGTAATCCTCGTCGCGGATGAACTTGTAGAGCAGCTCACGCAGAGACTTCTGAGTCATCGACAGGATCATCAGGCTCTGGCTGTCGTAATCCCAAACCACACCGGCCAGGAAATGCTTGAGCTGAGGCTTGCCTTTGTCACACCGGAGGTCTTCGGGAAGCTCCTCGGGGCGCTTTTCGAAACGGATGGGCTTGTCCTTTTCGTCACCTTCGCCGACGATCCAGCCTTCCAGGCCGGTGACACCAGGACCGATGAAACGGAGGCGCTTTTCGCCCTCGATTTTTGAGACTTGGACAAAGCGGTTTTCGCCGCCTTTGAGTCCTTCTTCCAGCTGTTCGTAGCCGAGTTCGTCAAGAAATGCGGTGGTCATGGTTGAAGCGTTTTGGGGTTTGAGGTGGGAATGGCTGTGGCGATGATGTGTTGCCGGATGATCTGCTCGCAGATCTCAGATGGCGCTTCGTCGTTTGCCTTTGCCAGATCTTCCAAATGGGCGAAAGCGGTGTCGGTGAGAAAGAGATGCCGCTTGAGCTTTCTCTCGCCGTACAACAGATGCTTGGGCACGAAATTGGTTGACCTGTTCCAAGCTTAAATCGGCTGCGTTGACGTGTCAACCTGATCAGGTTGGGTCAACTGCACTAAGTCGTAGAGGGCACCCTCTCGGCTGAACTTAAGGGTGCGCTTCAGACCTGTTCGGACGCTTTCGACCGGAATCACAGGTAGTTCGACCCCAAATGGATCTTGTTGCGCAGAGTTGAAGATTCGCGAATACGGCAACAACAAAGCCACGTCGTTTTCGTCGACATTGACAATAACTGGGTTGGCAAAACTATCAGTGCAAACAAGCACAGTTCCCTCCTTTTCGGCAGCCAAAGCCTTAAGAGTCAGATATTCCCAATTCAAGAGAAAATGGTTATCAACTTGGCTACGAAGCTATGACTGTTTCTGAGTCTGCTCAACTATGTCCGGTCAAAGTGCTGTGCTGTTTTTATACCGCCGGAAGTTACCGATGAACCTCAAACGGCGAGAAGCGAGCTCTCGTCTGAAGGGCCGCCCAGTGCAGAGGACAATGCAGTGATAGCTGGGAGTTCCAGCTTCAACTCCTCAGGGGTCCAGGTGTCGTTGCTGAGCAGCACGGCCTTGATCTTTGAAACTCGATGCGAGTCGCGAGCGGGATAGTACTTGCGGAGGATTTCGTCGAGCTCGGAAATGATGTCGATGTTGTTCTGCATCATCAACACCCGCATGAGTTTTGCCCACTGGATGCTGCGCTCCTCAGCCTGGGACTGGTTGATCATCACCTCGTAGAGATCGATGTCAGAGGGGATGCGAGCTCCGGTGAAGACCTCCATGAACCAGCCAACGCCGGGAGCTTCTCCGTTCTCGGTGATCGCCCATGCGTTTTGGTAGGCGTTGGAGCTGTCGGTGTTGGGCAGGAGTTTTTTCTCGGTCATGTAGCGGTGCAAGTAAAAGTTGAGCTGCTGGATCGCGACGAAGGTGCGGGGTCCGGGGCTGATCAACTTGGCGTGCCGGAGGCCACTGATCTGAGAAGAGTGCAACCAGGACACACCATGCAGGCAATTCCTGGTGAGCGACACCATCGTTGGATGACTGAATTCGTTCAGGTCCATCAGGCGGGTGAACAGAGCAGCAAAGCGTGAATTTCCCGCTTGATACTGATCCCGGTAGTCATCGGCAGTCAGCGGCTCTCGCGCGACCATTTCAGAAATATTTAGGTAAGTGGGGGTTATCTGAACGAGTTATAGCTAGAAATTGGCGATTTCTAGAAAATCTGTGGAAAACCCGCGAAATTCATGGGTTTTTTGTCGTTTCGTAGCGATTGCTAACGAATTTGCACTAGCAGGAGCAAAAGTCCGGTTTATCCCGAAAAAAGGTACCAGGAAACGCCTTCTCGATTCTGGTCGCAAGGGGTACGCTGACCTCGCCTGGACGCAGGCAGCCATAAAAAAATCCGCTCCCGAGCCATGGGAGCGGATGGGTTGTCGCCGCTAAGGGCAATTGACAAATCAATCGACAGGGGAACTTTACATGGGTCCGTTCAATTCGGATGGGAAGGATCTGAGCAGGCGTGCTCTGGATCTGTACAAGGACGGCATCTTTCCTGACTGGTGGAGCTGCACTCCGACCAATGGCAAGAAGGCTTACACCACTGGCTGGCCAGACAATCCGCTGCAGCGTGAGCTGGCGATTCGTACCTACCTCGAACAGAAGAGTGATGGGTTTGGTGTTGTCACTGGTGAGCTCAGCGGGGGGTTGATCGCCCTGGATGTTGATGGGCCACAGGCCGATGAACGTCTCAAGGAAATCGCCGGGGATGAGTATGAGCTGCCCGGTGAAGAGAGCACCATGTCCACGACCTCGGGTCGGAAGGGGCGGCGGCAGATCTTCTGGCGGGTGCCGCATTCAATGCTCGCTGACCTGCGCAAGGTCAACAAGCTGGTCTTCAAAGAAGACGGTTGGGAGAAGGCCAAGGGTGATGCCAATGGGAGCGGCAAAGACAAGGAGAAACACCAGGAGCTGGTGCTGCGGTTCAACCGTTGCCAGACAGTGCTTCCGGGCTCGTTGCATCCCAATACCGGACGGCGGTACAAATTTCTGAACTACAACGCTGGCCGGGTGGCCAAGGCTCCGAGGTGGGTCATGGAAGTGCTGCTGCCGCTCTGCACACCGCAGTTCCTCTCGGAGAAGGATCTCCGGGAGATGGACGAGGAGATCCAGGGAACACAGCTGCCGTCGAAGCAGATCCGGGGCTGGTTCTTCAAGGAGGGCGGTGAGGTCCAGAAGCGGATGCGCGACAAGATGCAGGAGGTGTACCGATGTGAGCGCATCGACAGCACCTGGAGGGTGAAGGGTGATGGGGTGCACCTCCAGAACTACTGCCCTTGGCATGGCGGCAACAGCGGCACCAGCTTCCAGGTCAATCAGGAGAACGGCAACTGGTTCTGTTTTGGCTGTTGGATCGGCGGTGACATCGTCGACTACAGACACCGGCTGGCGCTGAACGACATCACTGCAGATCGGCCATTCGGTGCAGACCTGGAGAACATCGTTTCGGAGCTAGCGACCGAGCTTGGGTTCAACTATCCGGAAGATGCGCGGCCGATCAACGTCAACAAGGAGGTCCCCAGGATCTCCATGTCGGCGAAGGAGTTTCACGAGAAGCTCTGTGAAATTGCCGATGAAGAGTTCAACCCAGCAAGCCGTCTGGATCGGATGGCCGTGCTCGCTGCCGACACTGGTCGCCGGCTGTCGGGGCGGCAATGCCTCGAAGCGATGGAGGAGTATCGCTACTACGAAGACGCCTCACGGCAGAACCGTGATTTCAAATGGTGGGAGGGTGTTGAAGCCAAGGCTCCACTGATTCCCAACCTGCTGGAGAGGCCGCAGCAGGTGATCCTTCACTCCGCTCCAGGTGTTGGTAAAACCTCAGCGGCTCTGGCCATTGCCACGGCGGTGGGTCAAGGGAAGCGCATGAAGGTTCGGGGGATCGAGGTGGAGATCCCTAAGGGTCCGATCCTGTGGATTCAGAACGATCAGAACCCCGCAAAGCTTCTGGAAGATCTTGCCGACAACAAGATCGAAATTGAGCGAGACCACAAGTGGTTCATCGTCAAACGCGGTTGGCAGATCAATCACACCATGGAGTTCTGCTCTTGGATCAAGGAGCACAAACCCGCTCTCGTGGTCGTCGACTCCATCGGCTCCTGCTCCACCAAGTGCCAGATCGAGGAGAAGGAAAAAGCCTTCGCGAACCCCTTCTATTGGTACTCAGAAAAGAATGGAGATCCTGGTGATGGAGGGTTCCCACCGACGACGATCCTCTGGATCCACCACGACAACAAATCAGGAGGCATGCGGGGAACCGACTACCTCAAGGCGTCTGTCGATGAGACCTGGCGGATGCGCCACCTCACCGATGCGGAGAAGGAGGACCTTCGGGAGCAGCGGATCAATCCCAACCGCTGCCGCTTCATTCAAATCTGTAAGAGCCGGATGGACCGGGAGGGTGATCGTCTGCTGATTGAGCGCGATGAAAACTTCGCCTACTCAATCAACGACTTCACTCCCACGGAGCGCCGAGAGGATGAAGGCCAGGGTGACCCCGATCCCACAACAACCGTACTCAAGCTGATCAAAGCAGACACCGCTGACGGTGGTGATGGCCTTGATGCCAAGACTGTCTGGGAACTGCTGGTGGAAGAGTTGGGCCGCCTTGGAGTGAAGGCTCCGAGCTCGAAATCTGTGAAGCGTTGGCTGGACCGATGGGTGAGCCGTTCCATGCTCATCACCAAAAAAAGAAAGACCGATGGTTCGGATAAACCGGTGACCTTCTACTGCCTTCCCAATACCCCACACGCGCGCGCGGGGGGAGTAAATGAGTGTCCTTTGGCCATTGCCCCCTCAAATCCCTTCCTACAACAGGAAAAAGCAATGGACACGAGTACGGGGGTGTCCATTGGTTCGGACGAAGTTGTCCATTGCTCTGAAGACGTTCAACCAAATCCGGAAATGGTTGACCTAAATTCTGAGAAAGCAATGGACACGGACCCCGAGAACGGAAATGTGTCCATTGCAATTTCCCAGTCAGAGCCAGAAGTTTCGGAGACCAATGACCAAAGGACAGCTTCGGAATGTGTCTTAGGGGCGGACAAACCTCCAAAAAATGAGGGGGTGACCTATTCGCCGGATCCGAGACCGCTGCATCAGCCCGAGAAAGATTTCGACGACGACTTCTGATTCCAGGTTTACCGGGACGCGCGTTCCAGTTGTGACTGAACCGCCCAGTCACCGCCGTAACGCCCATTACGCCAAATCCATCCACACCAACTCATGCCCTCACTCGCAACCATCGCCAGAAACAAACAGCTCAAGGCTCCGGAGTACGACTTCATCTCCGGGCCGCATCAGCAGAGGCTGCTCCAGCAGCGCATCCGGGATCTGATTGATTCCGGTGGTCCCTATGGACTGGACACCGAGACCGGTGGACCTGGAAAGAAGGATGGCCTTCTCCCCTGGAGGGGACGGGTTCGCCTGGTGCAGGTGGCCACCAAGGACTATTGCGTCGTCGTCGACCTCGATGGCTGGCGTAATTCTGAGCCCGCAAAAGATCGGGGAGTTCCCTGGGAGCGGCCAGGGTTGGCTGAACTCAAAGCTCTAATCGAGAGCGACACCCCCAAGGTGCTGCAGAAAGCCACCTTCGATCTGACCTGGCTCCGGACAACCGGAGTGATGGTGGGCGGCAACATCTTCGACACGCTGATCGGCGCCAAGTTGGTCAATGCCGGAACCAATCGCAAAAACGATCTCGGTTTTCTGGCAGAGCGGTATCTGAAGGTCGAGCTGGATAAGACCAGTCAAAAAGAAGATTGGGCGATGGAAGTTTTGCCCAAAGAGATGCGGGATTACGCAGCCAGAGATGCATTGATCCTGCCGATGTTGGTGGAGCCGATCAAGGAGGCACTGATCAAAGCCGACCTCTGGGGGGTGTTCAAACTTGAGATGGCGATCCTGCGGCCCGTCGCTGAGATGTGGTGGAACGGCTTCGGCTTCAACACCGTGGCGGCATCGGCTCTGTTGAAGCAGCTCACCGAACAGGAAGATGCAGCGAAGATGCTGTTCATCGAGAAGCTCGATCAGCGACTGCAGTTGGAGTTTCCGAATACGCCCTCGGATTGGTTACCACGCGATCCGGACGGGTCGTTCAACCTTCGTAAGGAGGACAGCGGCAAAGTCCGCGATGGCACCAAGAAACTGAAGGGATTCAACGTCGACAGCCCTGTGCAGGTGGCGGCTGCGGTGATGAAATGCGGCGTGATTCTTCAACCAACTAAAACCGGCAAGTTTTCGATGGACAAGAACTTCCTGGCTTGGGTTGAGGTCGATCGGGAGCATTTTCCCGAAGATACGGTTGATCTTGTCCTGTCGTACAAGGCTTACAAAAGTTGTTCCACTTTGGTGAAGCACGTCACCACACTGCTCGATGCAGTGGAGGTCGATGGACGGATTCATGCCACTTACAACCAGCTTGGAGCGGCGACGGGTCGTATGAGCTGCAGCGCCGTGAATCTCCAGCAAGTGCCCTCGAAGCCGCCGCACGGCAAAGCGTTTCGATCATTGTTTTTAGCTGGGCCGGGGTACAAGCTGGTGATCGCCGACTTCGGTCAGATCGAAATCAGGGTGGCGGCCGATGTCTCTGAGGAGACGGCGATGATCGAGGCTTACCGAGCGGGCCGCGATCTTCACACGGAGACTGCTGCGCGCATGCTCGATACCGATCCGGATGTGCTGCAGAAGCTGGTCGATGACGGCGATGAAAACGCCAACGCTGCTCGGAAGTCGGCAAAAATTTTAAATTTCGGGATGCTTTTCGGTGCGAATGGGGACACGGTGAAAAACCAGGCTATGTCTCAATACAACGTCGAGTGGACTACGGCAGAGGCCCATGAACGAGTTGCCGCATTCCGAAGGGCGTATCCGACTTTCTACAAGTGGCAGCAGAGCACTGGCAATGAAACGACCTCGGCTGTCTTCACCAAGCTGGGGCGCAGGCGGATGACGGTTGGCATGCATCGGCAATACACCGGGCGGCTGAATACTCCAATTCAGGGGTGCGCCGGAGACATCGCCAAGCTCGCGATCCGAAATATCTGGAAAGACATCGTCGCCGCCCCTCCAGGAGAGGTGTTCCTGGTTTCAGTTGTGCACGATGAAATCATCCTTGAGGTCAAGGAAGGCTTCACCAATAAGTGGGAGAAGCTGCTGTCAGCGGCGATGGTGGCCGGTGGGGAGGAGTTGATTCAGTCCCTGCCGATCGTTGCTGATGCGGGCTCGGGTGATACATGGGCGGAAGCAAAGTGACCTAATTGAGATTGGAGTAAGTGGGTAACCTGATTGAGATAGCACTTACTCCGATCCCATGCTTGTAGGCAATGAGCTGCTTTCTTTCATTGAAGCCAATGAGGGGTGCACCGAGTACGAACTCGCTGAGGCGGCTGGCTACGTGAAGGATGTTGCTGGGAAGTCGACGGTGCAGATCAAAGCGTTCACCAACGCGCTGCTGGATGCGAAGGGGGTGCGGATCCTGACGAAGCCCAAGGGAGGCAAGGTGGCTCCGTTTAGGACGGCGGTACACAAGTCGGGAATCGTGCTGCTCGGCAAGACGTACTCGGAGCAGTTCAACCTCAAGCCGGGGGATGAGCTAGAGATCAAGCTGCTGGAGGACGGCATCAAGCTGGTGCCCACTGGCCGCAAGGTGGAAAGGAATTCGGCCTGCTCTATCTGATTCATGAGCGGGTTACGGTCGATGGGTGACCGATGAAGAGCAACCAGCAGATCCGCAACGACCTCCTCCAAAAGCTGGAAAGGGAGGTGAGGAAGCTGCCAAACGGGCTGCTGCAGAGACTGATCATGGACGCCGCCGACTTCAATGCTTGGAATATGAGCAAGAAGAATTGCAGGCAAAGAGGCCGTCTCGATCAGTACGCCAGCTGGAAGAAGAAAGCTGAGCGGGCCTACCAGGAGCCAGAGGGCGACCTTCGCAGTCTTTAGAAGTACTGCTGTTGCGCAGAGCGCACAAAGGTCCCTAAAGGGCGGGAATTTTCAGAAGGTGCAATGTGTAAGTCTTCGGAGTCGATCATGGTGATAACCATGACAGCCCTGTTGGAGTCGTAAATGGATAAACGCGCTCTTGGGTGTGTGATCACGCTGCTTGAAGAAACCGTGGTTCAGACCGATAAGCCTGAATTCACATGCCGCCAACTAACCATGGTGCTGCTATGTCTGCAGAACGATGGAATGAGCAACAAGGATCTCGCAGAGAAACTGGGCATCACACCAGGCGGTGTAACCAGGAATTTCAAGGTGTTGGGTCCGGATGGAACGAAGTGCCTTTACAAAGACGACAACGGCTTGATCAAGGCCGAGCGGTATGTGATAGAGGAGATCACAGCAATTTTGTCCAAATTTTGACCAGAAACAGTCATGTTTGCACTTCAACCGGCTTGGTTTACTTGCTAAGTTGAGTGTCCTCAATTGAGCAGCCTCAACCGTGCACTGGTCTCGACCGTTCTGTAGTTGTTCGGAGTTGCAAGAGCTTTTAAGGCTGGTCGGATTTAGCGTCGAAATCCATCAGTTAACCAATGGCCCGCTTTCTGGCTGTTTAGACGCAGTTCAATCTGGAGCTATAGCGCATTTAACGATTAGTTCTAATCAAGGGCTGATGTACATCGGAGAGCCTTCGAAGAACTATATGAATTTCTCTATTGAACGAGGCAATGTAGGGGAGTTCACTAAAGATCATGGTATTGAGTTTGGAGATAATTCAATATCAGGTTTTTGTTCATCAAAAACAGAAATCTTCTTTTCCCTTTCTCCTGGATCTGTAGCGCATCATATATGTGTTCCTAAAGCATTACTGCTAGATACGGTCAACAAGCTATATGGCTTGGAGGGTTTGATGTTCTTGGAACAAAACCACACTTGCCGTCTTTCAAAAATCCACAAAGAAAGGATTTGGGAATTGACAAAATATGCTCGGACTAATCCCGAGCCTGGAATTGAAATCAAATTGATTGTGCAATTGTTGGAATCTATTTTTGGTGAAAGCGTTACGACTAGCGAAACCCCGGCTCTAGATATTGTTACTCGGTTTGTCCAGCAAGCCAAAAAGTTCGGTGGACCGAAACCTCTTAGTGTGTCTGACATTGCTGCACAGCTGTACACCAGCAAAACAACGCTCTCGGATCAGTTGAAAAAGCTGACTGGTCTTTCACCGAGTGTGTTTTTAGACATGTGCTACCTGGAGCAAGCTAGGAACGCTTTGTCTGATCCTTTGGATAAACGGAGTGTGGCTCAGATTGGAAAAGATTACGGGCTCGGGACTCGATTCAGTTCCAAATATCTCAAGAAGTATGGGGAGTCACCTAGTGCTACTAAGCAACGCTTAAAGCCCCTACAACTTGAATGTCTCTAAACCTTTTTTAGGTACTGATTCATCGCTTTGACACGGTGGTAGCGAAGGTGCTGGCGCTTGGCGGTGCCAACGTTGCGAATGGCATCGCCGTGGATGGTGCCTTTCTGAATGGCGTAGCGGAGACCTTCCTTGGTCATGCCCGCCAGCTTGCAAAATTCCTCGGGCTTCAACCATTCGGCCTCGGTGGTGCCGGTTCTTTCCATAGCGTCCAGCTTTTTTTCAATGCGATCGAGAGCACTGGCAAGGCTGAGAAGGATCTCTGCTTCCATTCCGAATACGGTTGCTTCACGCAGCATACCGCAGCTGAACGGGTTTGGTTGGGGTGCTAACCAGATTCGGATCAAAGCTTGTAGCGGTGACGGAGCTCGTTGACCTCCCGGCCCTCGAACCAGCGTTGGTAGTTCTTTCGGTGGGTTGCCTCGCTGTGGCCCATCAACCGAGCGGCGATGCTGATCGGCACCTCTTTTTTGAAGAGGCGGATGGCATAGGCATGCCGGAGGTCATACAGAACGAAAGGCATCGGCCCTCGAACCTTGAGATAGAGATTGGCGGCTTTATCGACGGTGTACTTGTCTTGGGTGGGACGGTGGATCTCGCGGAGGTTGAACGTCTCGACCCATCTCTCATTGCACGGCCAAGCGACGTGAAAGCCGGTTTTGGTTTCATCTCCGATCTCGCAGTTGCCGTCCTCGGTGATCTGGCACTCCACGATTTCGTGGGGCCGCAGTCCGAAGGTGGCGCACATTCCGTACATCCACTTCCAGTGGGGAGCCTTGATCTTTTTGTAGATCGATTCGATCAAGGCATCACTGGGAAGGTCCCGCTTCTTCAATTCCTTGGCTGAATAACCCCGAGCGGCTTCTTGGATGGATTCCCCGTCCATCTTCAGATGAGTGGCGATCTGAGCCAGGACGTTCCCCTGGTCCCGGCGGGCGGCGCTGTTCTCCGGCATGCTCCGGACGACGGTGATCAGCAGTTGCTCCGAGACCGGTAAGTAGTCGGCGGTTGGCAGCTTGTTCAACGCGGGTTGGTACTTGGTGCCCCAGCTGGATTCGTTGTCGAATTTGCTTTCGTAGAACCGTCGAGCCGCTTCTCTGAACTCTCCGAGGGTGACGGCGGATGCGGATTGACCCTCGTACAAGCCCCAGTCAAAATTTCCCAGTCTTAGGAACTCGCCGATTTTTCGGGCTTTCATGTCCGCTGCACGCAGATCGACCTCGGGGATCTTGAGCTTGTATTGCTTGGTGCCGATACCATCCTTGGAGGGGAACATCCCGCGGAGATACAGGGATGGGCCTATGGCCATGAGCTTCAGCCGGACACCGTCCTCCTTGAGCCTTTGGTTGATCCTCTCCAGATTTGAATTTCCCAAATCTTTCCCAGATCGACCCATTTCAACCCCGAAATTATGCGCAGTGTAGTGGGGATCAGTGGGGTTGTTCCCAATAAAAAAGCGGCCCGGAAGCCGCTTGTTCACTGAGTTCTCTCTGTCGTAGAGAGGGTTTTGACATCGGAGCGACCGGATTTGAACCGATGACCCCTACTACCCCAAAGGAGCAATCACGGCTACAACTTTCAGTGCATGACTGGGTTTTAGCGGAGCTTGAATTTCCTATTTCCCAAAAAGTTCCCATTTTTTCTCTCGGGATTTCATCCGTTCAATGGCTTCGCGCATGCGTTCCTTGAGTGGATCACGCCGTTTCCAGCCTGCTTTGACGTTCTCGGCTTGATCCGCATATCGCAGATTCCACACGGCGTTGCAGTGGTGACCGGCGGGACCATGACACACGACTTGCCCTTTAGGGCGGGGTCCGAAGAACGCTTCACCGCCAGCAGCGCCTTACGGCTCGGTGTGCCACACAAAGGGTGCGTTATCCACTGCAGTCAACTCACAGCCCATAAACAACATGTGCTTTGGCGTAGTGAGCGAGACAGTTTCAGGTGAGCAACCAATCTTCCTAGCTTGATCTACCAGATAAGCCATGAACGAATAGCTCACTTTTATCGGTTGAAAATTGATCTGAAGCGTTTCGTCAACCTCGTTTTTTAACCAGGAAAATCGGAAGTCAGAGCGTCGGAGGGGCGGAAGGCACCAAACTGACTGCATGGTACGCATGTTGCGCCAGCACCGAATCTCATTACGCATCCGCTCCAAATTTATCTCGAACCACTGTTCGATCATATGCAGCTGAAGGGTTTGTTCTGTTGTCATTTTCTTGGTGTTCGCCATTCAATCCACAAGGCACCGTGTTTGCTGAACTTTGTTGTTTTTCATGAGTTGTCCTTCTTCTGCTGTGGGCGCATTACTTCTCTGAGGCCTGCAATGAATTCATCTGATGTGATGAAAACGTCGAGACCAAAGTAATCTTGCCCGTTTCTTTTAATCCAGTTAATCACCTGCTCCAACTGCCAATCAGCGGCGGCACGTATGCAAAGATGTTCAAGTTGGCGTGTGCTAACTAGGTCGTCCATATAAAAGGCTTTGTACTCATCCGCTGAAACTTCCACCCTAATTGCCTCTTGCGTCCATATTGATTCTTGAATCTCGTCGCAGATTTCGTTAGTCAGTGGGTGAGTCATGTGTTTAGTTCCAGGTCAAGAGTCAATTGGTCTGATCTCGCCCACTCGGGCAGTTCGTCTTCTGCGCAGTCGAGTAGGAATTGCTTGCCGTCTTTCCCTGGCACAGGCCGCCAGCGTTCCGCAATGATGGTCATGGTTGCTCGGTAAGGCGAGTGATCCAGAGCCAGGCACGCCAATGCGCTGGCTCAACCAATTTAGGCCAAAGCAGCCTCCAGGTATTGATGCATTCGCTTGGTTAGATCGTCTCCGAGCATCAGAGGAAGCTCGAAGTTCAGTAACTGGGTGACTGGTGTGCAGCCGAAGTAGATACATCCTGCATCAACCATCTCTTCAAAATCTTCAGGTTGTCCGGCCTCGATGGCCCACTGCAGTCGCCGGAGAAAAACGACTTTGCTTTCGATGTAGTGCTCAGTGGATCCCAGGGGATAACTCAAAAGGGCAACTCGTTTCGAGTACAGCTTATTCAAATATGAACAAATATCTGCTCTAACTAAAATCGGTTTACTCCGACTGGCAACCAATGGCGAAGAAGACCGTGCATCGTGACTCCGCGCCAGAACCAATGTCAGAACCGGTGTGTCCCATGCCCGTAAACCTCTCTGCAGTGCCCATGGCCTCCCTTGGAAAACCCACAGTCTCCGGTGCAGCATCTGCCGAGACCGGTGCGAAAGTTGAACTGACTGCCGCTGTTGACCCCAAAACTGAAGACGCAGTTCTGACCTGGGAAGGTGTTGGGTTCGATATTTTTGGTGCCGACACTGGCGGGTTGACTGGAAATCAAGATCACGACGAGACCATCAATCTCGTCTTCAAAAAAGCTGGGTCTTACGCCGTCAAAGCGGGCTTCTCTGATGCCGCTGCTGACAACAGCCCGCAGTATTCGGATGATCACACGATCGAGGTAACCGCTCCTGAGGAGGATGAAGGTTTTGGTACGGGAAAACTTGCTACTGAAGCGGAGACGCTGGAAGCGGTTTTTGCTGCTCAATACCGCCCGATCTCGGTGAAGCCTGTTCCTGATGATGGTGCCTCTTTCGATGTGACCATGGCGGAGGGTGGGGATCAACCTGAACCCAATGAAGGCGAAGTGGATTGGATGCTCAAATGGCTTTCATTCCACTTCACTGGTCAAATCACTGATGCTCGGGGATCTGGTTATTTCCGGCTCACACTCGACGGCGAAGACGCTCGGGTTGTCCCTGGTGGTGGAGCCAAGCCCAGCAAAGTCATTACTGAGTGAGGCCCAAATTGATCGGCCTCGTCCGGTTGTACTGCTCAAAGGGGGATGAGACCTTCGTATTCGACTTCCCCCGAGCAGAGGCGCGAGCACAAGCCAAACGCCTGAATCAGGAAGGGTGGATCATTTATTACACAGTGGACGTTTAATTTCTGCTTCTCGGGGGCCATCAAGTGGCCCTTCTTTTATGGGACCATCAAGTGGCCCTTCTTTTATGGGGCCTTCAGCCCCACGGGCGCTCTCAATGAACTTGATCCAGGTGGCGTGCAGTGGGCCGAGCTTGGAAGGTCGAGTCATAATGACGACCGATCTCGGGGTAGTGAAAGCACCACGGCGGTCATGGTCAGGCTTGCCGCGATTGTAGAGACCTCGATAGATTTCATTTAGTTGTTTGGGAGGTTTGCTGAATGACTGGTCTCATAAATCACTCCTTTAAAGCTGAATTTCGATGTTTCCGCTAAAGGCTGTGTCTCCAGGACCGCTATCTGGCGTTGTCATCGCGCCGACGATCTTGTCTCCGGCCTGCAGCACCTTCGCCATCTCGGCTTTCAATGTGGCTACTTCATCTTCGAGAGTTGTTACCCGAGCTTCAAGTGCTGACAAGTCAGGGTTGAAAGTGACTTGTTCAGCTACGTCGAGATTTCCAGTGAACGGATTGAAAACGAAGGCCATCAGATCTCAACCCTGGTGACGCTCACTAAGTTGCTGCCTTTGTAGTCGAGTTCAAGCTCGGCTCGGAGTATGCCGCCTTCAGATTCAGCGCCCATGCTGAAGTACTTGACCCCTGTGAGCTTTGAGCCGGTGTAGCTCATTTCAATGTGATCGTGCTCGGGGATTGAAAGACCGGGGACTGAAGCTCCCACTGCACTTCGTTGCCCTCGTGGATAGGTTTCAGTGACAGTGCCAGTTTTTACCAATTGTCACCTAGCAACTTCCCTCAGTTTAAAGGGGTAGATAAATTTGAAGTAAGTAAACTTGATCTTGCTAAGTAACCGTGGTTGATTCAATTAGCGTCGACAAGTGGTTGGATTTTTGGAAGTATTACGAGGGCCTTTCAAATCAAGAGTTGGCGGTGCGTGAATTATTTGAAAGTATTCCGACCTCTTTGAAATTAGAGGGATCTTCGTGGGTCACGCAATACCGAAAGCCGGAACCGACTCCTGAAGATCCCAGCCTCTCCAACCCTCTTGATGTTCCGTATTTTTGGCAGCAGGACAACGGACCTGAAGGCTGGCGGCAGTGTCAGACCAGTTCCATCGCAATGTGTCTGGCGTACCTGAAGGTGCCAGGCATTGAGGATGACACCGATTATCTGCATGTGGTGAACAAGTTTGGTGACACCACTGTTCAGGAGACGCACCGTCAGGCGCTGGCATCGATTGGCGTTAAAGCTGAGTTTCGTCAAGATCTGCATAAGGATGATCTGATTGCAGAGATTGACCGCGGGTATCCGGTAGCAGTGGGCATGCTGCACCACGGGCCAGTGTCTAATCCCACCGGTGGTCATTACATCGTTATCCGTGGGTATTCGGACACCCATGCGCTAGTCCACGACAGTTATGGCGAGCAGAATTTAGTTAATGGGACATGGGATGCAACGGGCAAGTTGGACGGCAAAGATCAGGCGTACAGCTGGACGAACTTCCTGAAGCGTTGGGATGTTGGAGGCGGATGGGGCTGGATTTTTGACCCGGTAAAAAAGTAGAGGAGGGAGCCAGCAACCCTCTGA
>Ga0163109_10001476_pt1 | contig 18559 bp, 12 predicted proteins | sample CRUFie1St13metaG_FD_108704 | JGI IMG/M metagenome (GOLD analysis project Ga0163109, IMG submission 108704) | Marine microbial communities from the Costa Rica Dome - CRUD Field 142mm St13 metaG | ecosystem: Environmental > Aquatic > Marine > Oceanic > Photic zone | place: Costa Rica: the Eastern... | reverse complement strand
TGCGTGGTGCAAAAAACCCGAGGCACAGGCCCCGGGCTTCGGTGTCGGGATGACTGGACTTGAACCAGCGACCACACGTCCCCCAGACGCGTACTCTACCAACTGAGCTACATCCCGATTCCCCTACAATTTCTCGTTGGGACGGCGAAGGTACTCAACTTTCTTTTTTGGCCGAGGGTTTTTCCGCTTGATTCTACCAAAAGAACGGGCATTGCTATGGTCAGCACGGCCGCTCCTGCTAACTTTGTCCATACCAAATCCGTACCGATGAAAATCTCGTTCAAATGGCTCCAGGACCTGCTGCCGCTCACGACCTCTGTGGAAGACGCCGCAGCTGTACTCACCGCGACAGGATTGGAGGTCGAAGGGGTGGAATCGGTCGAGGGCATTCCCGGCGGATTGAAAGGGCTAGTCGTAGGTGTAATCACGGCGTGCGGTCCCCACCCCAATGCGGATCGGCTCCAGGTGTGCGAAGTGAATGTCGGCGCAGGCGAACCGCTGTCCATCGTCTGCGGCGCCGAGAATGCCCGCAAAGGATTGCGCGTGGTCGTCGCCACAGTCGGCACCGAATTGCATCCCATCAATGGCGATTCCTTCAAAATCAAGAAAGGCAAAATTCGCGGTGAAGTGAGCATGGGCATGATCTGCGCAGAAGTCGAGATTGGCGTCGGGCAGTCCCACGCAGGCATCATCGAGTTGGATGAGAAGTGGACGCCCGGTACGCCTGTTGCAGCCGTGTATAACCTCGAATCGGACGCGGTGTTGGAAATCGGACTGACCCCCAACCGCACCGACGGCATGAGCCATTATGGGGTGGCTCGGGACCTTCGGGCAGGCTTGCTCCATGGAACCGTCGAAGGCATTCAAGAGGCCGTTGGCACTGTGAAGACCCCGGCCACAGCGCCCTTGCCGACGGACAAAGGGCCCTTCCAACTGTCCGTTGAAACCGGCAACGGATGCCCACGCTACCTCGGATTGCTGATCGAAGGCGTTCGCATTGGACCCTCCCCAGATTCAATTCAACAACGGTTGAGGGCAATTGGCGTCAACCCCCAGAACAACGTTGTGGACGCCACGAACTATGTGTTGCACGAAATGGGCCAACCACTGCATGCCTTCGACGCAGACGCCATTGACGGCAATGCGGTCAAAATTCGGCATCCCCGCCCCGGTGAGAAATTGACGACGCTAGATGGAGAGGAACGCACCCTTCATGCAGACGACCAGGTCATCGCAGACGCCAACAAAGCCATGTGCTTGGCCGGTGTGTTTGGCGGTGACACAAGCGGCGTTTCTGAGTCGACGACCCGGGTATTCCTCGAATCGGCCTATTTCAATCCGGTCGTGACGCGAAAAATGGCCAAGCGCCATGGCTTGTCCACCGACGCTTCGTTCCGGTTTGAACGCGGCGTCGATCCCGAAATGATTGAAACGGCGCTCAGCCGGGCTGCAACGCTCATTACGGAATGGGCTGGAGGTAAAGCCATAGGCATGCACGAAGCAACCGGCGGTGACCTGCCTGCAGGACAAACTGTCACATTGGAATGGGCACAATTGCATCAATTGATTGGCATTTCCTTAGAAAAAGATACCGTCCATGCCATCCTCCAGGATCTGGACATTACCGTCGTCAGAAACGACGACATTGCGCTTGAGGTGAATGTACCCGCCTACCGGCATGACGTGACCCGCCCGGCAGACGTGGTGGAAGAAATCCTGCGCATCTACGGTTTCGATAAAATTCCGTTGCCCGAGCGGCTGATTTCTACCGCTGCACACCAGGCCGGTGTACCCGCCGAAGCGTTCCGATTGCAAACGTCCAATTTCTTGGTCAGCCGTGGCTTCCAGGAAATGATGAACAACAGCATGACACGGGCGAGCTATACGCAAGACTTCGGTGAGGACGGTGCCGACGGCTGGGACCTCTCCCGCCAGATCGCACTCTTGAACCCCCTGAGTTCGGACCTGGGGGTGATGCGCCAATCCTTGCTGTTTCAGGGGCTTGAAGCGGTCGTTCGCAACGCGAATCACCAACGGCCAGACCTGCGTCTGTTTGAACTTGGCAACGTGTACCAGCACCGCCTAAATGCCGATACTGAGTCGGAGAACGCCGCTCAGCGTTACGAAGAGACCGAACGCCTGGCCATCTTCATGACAGGTGCCGCAGCGCTGGAGAACTGGAATAACGCTTCGGGTGTGGTCGATGCATATGCATTGAAGAGTGAAGTCTACAACCTGCTCGCTTCGCTGGGCATTTCACAGAGCTCGGTAAAGGATTCTCCCCTGCAAACCTCCTTGATTAGCGAAGGTGTAGAAATGAGCTGCCAAGGACAGGTCATCGGCCGTATGGGCAAGGTCCGGTCCTCGGTAGCGCACAACCAAGGTGTCAAGCAAGACGTCTTTTGGGCAGATTTGGCCGTAAAACCACTGACCAAAATCTCAGGCCGATCGCGCGTCAAGGCCAAAGAACTCGCCAAGTTCCCATCGGTGCGCCGGGACCTCTCCTTGATCCTCAAGAAAGATACCCCGTTCGGTGCCATTCGAGACGCCGCTATGAAAGCGGAAAAAAAACTGCTCAAACGTATTGGCCTTTTCGACGTGTACGAGGGCAAAAACCTCGAACCGGGTCACGTATCTTTTGCAGTTTCCTTGGTCTTACAAGATGAAGAAAAAACCCTCAATGAAAAGCGCATTGAACAGAGCGTTCAGCGCATTCTAGATGGCATTGTGCAGGCAACCGGCGCTCAACTTCGAGATTAACATCCATCGATTGTGGCAAAAAAGAGAGACAGATCGTTCGTGGAACCGCCCGTCCAGCGGCGCCATGTTGGTTATGGAATGGCTGTACACTTGGTCCAGTCCGGTGTCAACCGATTTCATCGAATTGAACGCGTCGAGGGGCTGAACCACCTCCCCGATCCGGACGAGCCCACCATCATTGTCGGCAATCACCAGAATGGTTTAATGGACCCCATCGTCCAGAGTGCCATGCTGAGTCCGAACCAGATCCACTTCCTGACCCGTGCGGATGTGTTTTACCAAAAGATGGCGCGTGCCGTACTCTTTGCGTTCAATCAGATGCCCATTTACCGGCAACGCGACAAGCTATCAGACGCACGAGAACGCAACCAACGCATCTTCGAGATCTGCGCGGAACGCCTGAACATCGGTGCGACCGTTGGCCTCTTTCCAGAAGGCAATCACCGAGCGGTCAAAACCCTTCGCCCATTGCGCCGAGGCGTTGTAGACATGGTGAACAGTGCACTCCGATTGAATCCGGAAATGAAACGGTTAAAATTGGTGCCTGTCGGCATCGATTATGAGCAGATGACGGACTTTCGAAGAAGGTTGAGCTACCGCGTTGGTCCAGCGGTTCGCGTCGACGATCTCATCGATTCCGCCACCGGAGAAATATCTCCTGGAAGCCTCCTAGAGCGGCTGAAGGCTGCCATGGACGAATTGCTCGTTAACATCCAGCCGGAATCGCATTACGAGGTCTTGCTGCCTTATGTGCAGGCTATGCGAACGACGGAAACTGAAGATTGGATCGCCACGCGCGACGAAATCCGTGGCTTTCAATCGTTTGGGGAGGAGGCGCTCGAATCGATTCGACAGGCCCATGATAAAGCAGAGGCTGTAGGCGTCTTTTCGGATGCCCGGCCCGAAGACCTCGGACATGGCCCCGAACAGTTGCGTCGTGTTCCCTGGTGGCTCTGGGCGCTTGCACCGCTCGCGGCAATCGGTGGGGCCTGCGCCTATCCGTTTTCCAAATTCCTCGGCGCCCAAGCCGACAAGCGGGTCAAAGATCCGTGCTTCACGAGCACCTTCAAGGTCTCTGTTGGCATGTTCCTCTTTCCCATTTACCTGTTCATCCTCGCGTGGCCGTTGGCACGCCTCGCATCCGGAGAATGGGGCGGATGGCCCGTCGTTGCTGCCTACGTATTCAATTTAATCGGAAGCCGTTTTGCCGGCTGGTGGTACGGCCTTTTCCTCGATTGGAAAGGAAAACGCAGCGCTCAAAAGGTCTACTCGAATCCCGCAAAATCTGCGGCTTGGTCCGCGTACATTGCCACTGTAAAATCCCACCTCAACGCATGAGCAATTCCTCCCTTGATTACCGCATCCAAGGCATGCAGCACATCGGTGTTGCCACCTCGGACATGGACCACTCCCTGAAGTTTTTCCAGCGGTTGTTCGGCATGGACATCCCGTTTTTCGATTCCATCCAAGCAGCGCCGTTGATGGATAGCCACACCCGCGGTGAGACCATTACCAAGCGGGCGAGCATGGTCATGAATTTGCAGGGTGGCTGCGCCTTTGAGGTGCTGCGCGCTGACTCTTTTGAACCGGTACCGGCTGGCTGGGAAATCGCTCCTGGTGACCTCGGCATCACCACGGTTCAGATGAAAACCCGGGACATCCAGCAGATGCATGCCCACGCCCTTTCGACCACAGGCGACACCTGTGACCAGGTTCTGCGCGAAACGCCGTGGGGCGCCAAAACGTTTTACTTGAAAGACCCCGACGGCAACCGATTCCAAGTACTGGAAGCCGAGGATTGGTTCGAAAACAATGGCCACCCGTCGGGCGGAGTTATGGGGTGCACCATCGGGGTTTCCGACATGGATGCGGCACTGAAACTGTACGCCGACGTTCTCGGATTTGACCAAGTGTTGCATGACGCCACGGGAACTCAAGCCGACTGGGACGACATGCCCCACGGTTCGGAATCGTTCCGGCGGGTCCGATTGACGCAATCCGCACCCGGAGCAGGCGGATTTGGCAAGCTCACAGGACGCACGTACATCGAATTGGTGCAAGCGATCGACCGCAAGGGCTCGTTCATTTTCAAGGACCGCATTTGGTGCGACATCGGTTTTGCCCACCTCGGTTTTGACGTTCGTGGCATGGCAGACCTGGGCACGGCACTGGACAAAGCGGGATTTGGCTTCCGCTGCGACACCGCGGACGCCATCGGAATGGGCGAGACCAAGGTGCACTGCACTTACATTGACGACCCGGACGAATGCTGGCTGGAAATGATCGAAGTGTACAAGGTCCCGATCATCGAAAAGTGGGGGCTGTTCTTGGATGTCCAGAAGCGTGGAGCAGACGAACCCCTGCCCCGTTGGATGCTCAAGGCCCTGCGGTTCAGCCGGTTCAAGGACTAACATTCTGTCACAATTCCTTTACATTGGGTTCACAGTGAGGAGCGGAATTGGTAACACCTTTAGGTCCTGAACCATCGACATGAACAAGAAAATCCTTCTGGTAGACGACGAACCGGACATCCTCGAGTTGATTGGATACAACTTGCGTCAGGAAGGGTACGACGTTTTCACCGCTGAAAACGGCAAGCAGGGCATTGACATGGCGCGCAGCGTCAACCCAGACCTCATCATCCTCGATGTGATGATGCCGGAAATGGATGGAATGGAAGTCTGCAACATCATCCGTTCGGACGCTAAGCTCTCCCATACTACCATAGCCTTCCTAACCGCCCGCGGCGAAGATTACAGCCAGGTAGCTGGTTTCGATGCAGGGGGCGACGATTACATCACCAAGCCGGTCAAGCCCAAGGTGCTCGTAAGCCGGGTCAAAGCCTTGTTGCGTCGTTCCGGGTCAAGCAAGACCAAGCTGCCGGATGAGCGGTTCGGAGTGGCTATTGACCTCGATCGGTTCACTGTTTTGCAAGAGGGCAAAGAGCTCACCTTGCCCAAGAAGGAATTTGAGTTGCTCAACCTGCTTTGGTCGGAGCCCGGGAAGGTCTTCACCCGGGAAGCCATTCTCTCTGCAGTGTGGGGTAACGACGTCGTGGTAGGCGACCGCACCATCGATGTGCACATTCGCAAGCTCCGAAGCAAACTCGGAGATGGCCTGTTCACCACGGTAAAGGGTGTCGGGTATAAATTTGGCAAGTGAGCCCGGATTCGACTCCCCGCGAACTGGCGAAAAAAACTTCGCCACTGCTCGCCGCATTGGCCGGTGTAGCCACCCTTTTACTGTTGCGGGCCTTGGACGCCATGCACCTTTGGGCATTGGCCATTCTCGCCGCACTGCTCACAGAAACAGCGAGCACGCTCATAATCGAATGGTCCGTCGAAAAATTCCTGCAACGGCGCGTAAAGGACTTGTCCGATGCCATTTCTCAGAGCTCAAACGCCGAGGAGGTCCGGCTCGAACAGCAGTCCCTTGATGACATCCTCACCTGGGCAAACAACCAAATCGCTGACATCAAGTCGCTGAAGGCGAAAGACTCCTTCCGCAAAGAATTCATTGGCAACCTCGCCCATGAATTGAAAACGCCCCTCTTCAACATCCAGGGCTTCATCCTCACACTCATTGAATCTGACCTCAAGGACGAAGAATTGGTCCGCCGGTTTTTGGAAAAAGCCGACAACAATGTCAGCCGCATGACAGAGTTGATTGAAGACTTGGACACCATCACCAAGTTGGAGTCGGACAGCCTCGCCCTCACCCTCGCACCGTGCAACATCATAGACACGTGCAAGGAGGCCATCGACGGCGTTGAGTCCAAGGCCCTGAAAATGGGCATCGACGTCCGCCTCGAACTGCCCGAGCCCGGAATGGAAAGTCTCCACGTCCTCTGCGGCCCTGTTCAGATTCGACAAGTCTTAACCAACCTTCTAGTCAATTCGATTCACTACGGCAAAGAAGGAGGGCAGAGCACATTGCGCTTGGACGCCGAAGGCGAAACCGTTCGAATCACGGTTGAAGACAATGGCATCGGCATTTCCAAAGAGGACCTCAACCGCATATACGAGCGCTTCTACCGCGTGGACAAAAGCCGCTCCCGCCACGCGGGTGGTTCGGGGTTGGGCCTGGCCATTGTCAAGCACATCATCGAAGCCCACGGCCAATCCATTCAAGTGCAATCCGCATTGAACAAGGGAACATCTTTCTCTTTCGAGCTCGTCAACCTCGATGCTGAGGCTGAAAAGCGAAACATTCGACTCGACGCCCCCGAATTGGGCTAACGACCGCTGCGGTTTTCTGCTTGTAGCATGCCGGTGCCTGCGGCGTTGACAAATGGATTCACTGTCTTCTCTGCACCAATTTTCGTGGAAGGCCCGTGGCCCGGCCACACCTCAAACGCATCCGGCAACGTAAACAACTGCTCTTCGATGCTGGTGACCAAATCCGGTGCATGGCTGCCAGGAAGGTCCGTGCGCCCGATGCTTCCTTGGAACAACACGTCACCGCCGATCACCCATTGGCCCGGCGTGTAAACAAAAACCACGTGGCCCGGCGCATGTCCCGGCGTGAAGCGAACCTCCAATTCCGCCTGCCCACACAGAATGAGCTCATCCGTGCTCAAATCGGCACCCAATGGAGGCAGCGGATCCATGGGGACGCCGTACACCGCCGCTGACCGCGGCGCTTGTTCGTACGTCGGCCGGTCCAGGGGATGCAAACGCGGCTTCAACCCCCACGTATCGTGGACCCAGCCCGCGCCCAGGACATGGTCCAAGTGGGCATGGGTGAGCACGCATTGCACCGGCTTTAACGACCGTTCCGCGCAAAAATTTGCAAACGTTTCACGCTCGGCAGAATGGCTCATTCCCGGGTCAACCACCGTCGCCTCGCCGTTTCCGTGGTCAATGAGGTAGGTCTGCTCCGAAAACGGGTTGAAGGTGAAGGTGTGGAGTTTTATCATCTCGGTGTAACTTCGAATGGAATGCTGCGGCAAAGCTATTTCATACGGTTCATTTCAAGCGTGCTTATGGCATGCGTGGTCCCTCTGGCATTGGGGCAGTTTTACGACGGATCCAATATGGAATTTGGCAAGAATCGCGTTCAGCACCGAACGTTCGAATGGCAATACCTTCCTACTTCACGCGCAGAAGTGTACTACTACCAGGGTGGCAAAGCCTACGCCAACCGCATCACTTCGGAAATTAAAGATTGGATTGAAGCCGTTGAAGGCCTTTACGACCGGAGTATCGAAGGAACCGTTCAGGTACTGGTATTTAACAAGCAAGCCGAATTTCGTCAATCGAACATCGGAAGCGGTTTATTGAATGCTCAAAACATTGGCGGCACCGCCACCTTAGTCGGGTCGAAGCTGTTCGTCTACGCGGATGGAATATGGGAGCATACCGAACAAGATATCAAAAGGAGCCTCTCGCGCCTGCTGTTCAACCAAACCCTTTACGGTGGCAACTGGCAAGAAGCACTTCGCTCATCGACCACTGGCATTTCCTTTCCCGCATGGTTTACAGAAGGCCTTCACAGCTATGTCGCTCAACCGTGGTCAGCAGGCGCAGCGCTGCACGTATGGGATGCTGCACGTTGCGGGCACCTGCCCCAGGCGCATCGGACAACGGGTGAGGAAGCCCGATGGGTTGGCCATGGCATCTGGAAGTACATTGCCGATGTCTTTGGAGAAGCCGTCATCGCGAATGCGCTATACATGGTGCGTGTTTCCAGCAACCTCGAAAAAGGGCTGCAATACGCCACGGGGATGGACCTTACCCTGCTCTTGGAAGAAGCCAGCCGGTACCACATGGACGTGGCCGGATCTGCCGAATTTTTCCCAGCCTTGACCTCCCGGAAAGACCTTCGAAAGGCCCAGCGAAATACGGGGGCGCTTCACCTGCCAATCCAACCGAATGTTGATTTCCGTGCGCTGACGGTGCATCCCGATGGCGTTCGGTACGCGTGGGCAAGGGACGAACGGGGACAGTTGGAGATCTGGGTCGGCAACCGCGCCACAGGTGAGGCCCGACGAATAGGGCGGCACGGCCATAAAATTGACCGCATTCAAGACCGTACATTGCCCGCCATAGCCTGGCATCCGAACGGCAACGTTCTCACGTACGCACTGGAACTGGGCTCGCGTAATTTGATTTATTCCGTGGATCTCACCTCGTATGAGTCCGTCGAAAAGGAGGTCTTCCGAATCGATAAGATCTTGTCCATGGCGTATGCGCCAGACGGCTTATCGATGATCTGGAGCGGGGTGAAAGATGGGCAATCGGACCTTTACCGCTACCAAATCTTGGGAAACAACCACACCGCTCTTTGGAGCGATCCATACGATGACTTGGACCCCGTATTCAGCGCCGATGGTGGCACCATCTGGTTTGCTTCAAATCGGCCTACGACCAACCTGAAGCAGCCTTTCGTTTTGGGAGAACCGGTCAGTTCCAACCACGATCTGTTCGCCTTGGAGTGGATGGAGGACACGCCACAACTGATTCATTGGGTAGAAACGCCGCTCCGGGATGAACGCTTCCCGCAGGTGCAGTCCGACGACCACGTGACCTTTCTCGTGGAAATGGAAGATGGGACGCAAGAGCGATGGACTTCTTGGCGCGACAGCGCTGTCGCGTACATCGATACCACCATCCATTATCGGTGGTTTACCCAGCAGCGGTTGGCCGCAAAACTGGACCAACCTGCATCGCATTTTCAGTGGATCCCCGCCCAAGGCAGCGCTGGATTTGCACACCGGCTTGCCGGACACCCATTCTGGGTTGAAAAAGTCGAAAACAAGGAAAATTGGCAGGACATCAGCCAGGCGAGTTCGAATGCTGTCGAAGCCTCCGATGTTCAGTTGAACTGGGGCTGGATACCTGGTCCGACGGAAGCGGATTTTCGCAATTACACCTTCGGCCCCGGAACAAGCATCGGCGAAGCAAATGCGAAAACAGACGAAGAACCAGCTGACCTCAACAGTGCGGTAGAAGAATGGGTGCCCTTCACCTTGCCCAAGCCCCGGAATTACCGACTGAATTATGCCATCGAATCCGTCACGGGTCAACTGGACAACTCGTTCGGCTCCACCTTCTATCAGGCCTACAGCGGCAACATTGCCGTACAGCCTGGTTTGGGCGGATTGTCCAAAATTTCCATCACCGATTTGTTCGAAAACCGGCGGTTTACAGCTGGCTTTCGACTGGCCGGCTCCCTCGAAAACAGCCGGTATCTGTTCGCTTATTCTGATTTGACTGGGCGTTGGGACAAGGCTTGGATGATCGAACGGCAGGGAGTCACACAAGGAATTGACAACAACCAGACCTTCGTACGGACCCACATCCACATGCTCCGCCGTCAATGGAAATACGCCCTGGATGAAGTGCGCAGCGTCCGGATGCAGGGGGTTTATCGGCTCGATCGCGTGACCCCACTGTCGACTGATGCATTCAATTTGACGAAAACCACGCAGTTCGCGGGACAAGTCGGAGCCTTGATCGCTTACGTGTTCGATAACACGAGGGAGCGGATGATCAACATCCCGGAGGGTACGCGCTGCCGAATCTGGGCAGAATACTACGTCAATCCCAATGTCGCCGAATCCACCTTTGGAACGATCGGGTTCGATGCGCGAACGTACAAACCGATATGGCGCAATGTCATCTGGGCCAACCGATTGGCTGCAGATTGGTCCATAGGCCAACAACGTCTGTTGCACATGGTCGGCGGAGTGGACAACACCTTGTCCCTGATTGCCAATGCCGAATCGCCCATTGACCCCAATATCAATTACGCCTACCAAACCCGCCTCGCACCACTCCGAGGATTCAATGCCAATGCACGCAACGGCTCGCACATGGCGCTATTCAATAGTGAGTTACGCGTTCCAGTATGGAGCACCCTGAGTTCCCGATCGGTGGACACCGAATTGCTCCAGACACTCCAATGCGTGGGGTTCCTTGACATCGGCTCAGCATGGAACGGCAAGCATCCGTACGACAATGCCAACACCTTCAACCAGGTGACCGTGACACAAAACCCCATTACCGTGACCATTGACAACAACCGCGAGCCCGTTATATGGGGCACCGGGTTCGGACTCAGGGGCAAGGTGCTGGGGTACTGGCTGCGCGCCGATTGGAGCTGGGGCGTGGACGATGGACGCTGGCAGGACCGTGTGTTCAACCTATCACTTCAACTCGATTTCTGACCCATGGACTTCCAAACCCTCTTTTTACTGCTTTGCATCGGATTACTCGCTGGCACGGCCAGTGGATTTGTGGGAATTGGTGGCGGCATGATCATCGTTCCTGCCTTGGTCTTCGGGCTGGGACTCAACCAACACATGGCCCAGGGCACCTCGTTGGCTATGATGATTCCTCCCATTGGCATCCTCGCAGTGATGAGCTACTACAGGGCCGGCCAGGTCCAATTGGAATATGCCGGCATCTTGGCGGTAACGTTTGTAATTGGAGCGTGGTTGGGCAGCAGGTGGGCACTTAAAATCAACCCCTCTGTGGTCCGGCTGGTTTTTGGTTCATTGATGCTATTCGCAGCTCTACGTTTGATTCTTCGGTCCTGGAATGACCTAAATTCATAGCTGCGTCAATTGGCGTATTCGCTCAAGAATTTGATGCGAGCCATCCGCAGTTCCTCCTCGCTGTAAACATCATTCCACTCCTCGATCAATTCTTCGGAGCCTTCATCCTCACTCTCTTTTAGGAAATCATATAATTCCTCCAGGCTCTCCTCATCCAAGGTTTTGTTAATGATGTAGTCCAAATTCACCTTGGTACCGGCCGAAACGATGTTCTCAATTTCGTTCAACACGTCCTCGAGTGACAAATTCAAGTCACGCGCAATGTCAACCAACTCGATCTGGCGGTCAATGCGCTGGATGATGTGCACCTTCGACGAGGAACGGCCACTTGTCGAACGCACCAACAAATCTTCTGCTCGGTCGATCCCCTCTTCCTTCACGTAATCCGCAATCAGCTCCAAAAAGGGCGTACCGTACTTTTTGGCCTTACCGGACCCGACCCCTGTAATGCGCAGCAATTCGTCTTCATTGAGCGGATAGTGAATGGCCATTTCGTCCAAACTGACATCTTGAAAGATGACATAAGGGGGCAAGGATTCAGTGTCAGCCACTTCTTTCCGCAGAGCTTTCAGCATCTCCCGCAACTTCACGTCGGCAGCTCCCCCTTGACTTGAACGCGTTTGGCTCATGCTGTCGATGGCATCGACGTCAGAATAGTCGCGTTCTTCTGCCACCATCACCGGGTTCGGACTGGTCAAGAAACCCATGCCGCGTTCTGTGATTTTGAGGACGCCGAACGTTTCAACTTCTTTGCGCAAGAACCCGAGCACCAGCATTTGGCGAATGATGCCTTTCCAGTGCTTCTCATCGTGTTCTGCGCCCCGTTTCCAGAAAGGACTCGTCGTGCCTTTATAGTCTTGGATTTCTCTGTTTTCCTGCCCACACAACATCCCCGTGTAGAAAGGCGCCCTAAATGACTGCTTGTGCTCCAAGATTGCGCTTAGAATCAAGTGCACCTCTTCCTGACCATCCCGCAACTTGGGCGGATTGGCCATGTTGTCACAATTCTGAGCTCCTGGACCATTGACTTCATCGTACGCCTCACCGAAATAATGAAGCAGGAATTTCCTTCTGCTCATAGACGTTTCCGCATAGGCCATGACTTCTTGAAGAAGCTGAGCTCCGATTTCTTGTTCGGCCAGCGGCTTGCCTTGGAGGAATTTTTCCAATTTCTCAATGTCGCGGTGGCTGTAAAAGGCAATGCAATGGCCTTCCCCACCGTCCCTTCCAGCGCGGCCCGTCTCTTGATAGTAACTCTCCAGTGACTTGGGCATGTCGTAATGGATGACGTACCGCACATCCGGTTTGTCGATGCCCATACCAAAGGCGATGGTCGCCACAATGACGTCCACATCCTGCATCAAAAATTGGTCCTGGATGCGGCTGCGCTGATTGGCGTCCATACCGGCGTGGTACCCCAAAGCCTTGATGCCATTTACGCGCAAGACCTCAGCAATTTCTTCCACCTTTTTTCGACTCAGACAATACACAATGCCGCTCTTGCCAACGTTGGTCTTGGCGTGGCGCACAATTTGTTTCAGTGCATCCTTCTTCGGCCGCACTTCGTAGAACAAATTCTCGCGATTGAACGATGCCTTGAAAAGCTTGGCATCCTTCATACCCAGATTTTTCTGGATGTCCGCTTGGACCTTGGGCGTCGCCGTTGCGGTCAGCGCAATGATGGGGACTTCGGCAATTTGATTGACAATGGTTCGAATGCGCCGGTACTCCGGACGGAAGTCATGTCCCCATTCGGAAATGCAGTGGGCTTCATCCACCGCAACGAAGCTGATGCGCACACTGCGTAGGAAATTGATGTTGTCCTCCTTGGTGAGGCTCTCCGGCGCGACATACAGCAGCTTGGTCAAACCCGTGCTGACGTCTTCTCGAACTTGAGCCGCTTCGACTTTCGACAAGCTGGAGTTGAGGAAGTGGGCGATGGAGTCTCCTTCGTGGTGACCGCGGATAGCATCCACTTGATTTTTCATCAGTGCAATGAGCGGAGAAACCACAATAGTCGTCCCTTCCATCATCAAAGCCGGCAATTGATAGCACAAAGATTTACCGCCCCCGGTGGGCATGATGACGAACGCGTCGCTTCCCGCCAACACGCACTCCACCACCTGCTCCTGCTCTCCCTTGAATTCATCGAATCCAAAAAAATGCTTGAGCGCCTTGGCGGGCGTCAGTTCTAAAGTACTCATCAATCAGACGTTTGGTCCGGACTAAGCCGGGCGAAAAGCGTAGCTTTGCGCTAACTAAAGATACGGTATTTTGCCGCTCGCTCGACGTGAAGTCAACGAACGAGCGGTGGAAATCCACCGTTTTATTTTGAGCACCTCATGAATTGGAAAGAACGAGCGACCCGTACCCTTGAACTCGAGAGCCAAGCCATCGCTCAACTGGTGCGACAACTCGATGACACCTTCGAGGCCGTAGGCGGCCTCATCCTAGAACGGCCCGGTCGGGTAATCATGACAGGAATCGGCAAAAGCGCCATTATCGCCCAGAAATTGGTGGCGACGTTCAATTCCACCGGAACTCCTGCAGTTTTCATGCACGCGGCCGATGCCATCCACGGGGATCTTGGGCTGATTCAGGGCGATGACGTCGTGTTGTGCATCTCCAAAAGCGGCAATTCGCCCGAAATCAAAGCACTTACCCCCCTGATAAAAAGCCGCGGCATTCCCTTGATTGGAATGATCGGGAACCGGGCGTCTCACCTTGCCTTGCAGTCCGACTACATTTTGGATACCACTGTTTCAAAAGAAGCGTGCCCCTTGGACCTAGCACCAACCTCGAGTACGGCAGCTCAAATGGCCATGGGCGATGCACTTGCCACGTGCCTGATGGAGGCGCGGGGATTCAAAGCGGAAGATTTTGCAGAGATGCACCCTGGAGGGGCGTTGGGAAAGCGCTTGTATACCCGCATTGGCGATGTGCTCGATCCGGATCGGGCGCCAGAAGTAAGGCCGGATTCCCCCCTTTCGGAGGTGGTCCTTCAGATGAGTCAAGGGCGGTGCGGAGCAACTGCAGTGCTGGATTCAAGGCGAATTGTTGGCATCATCACCGACGGTGATCTACGGCGGCACCTCGAGGCTCCTCAGCAGCCCAACACCACGGCGGAGGCACTCATGTCCGCAGAGCCAAAAACGCTGGAATCGGAGCACCTCGCCGTGCACGCATTGCAGATTCTGGAACAACACGCCATTTCACAAATCATTGTGACCAAAGGCGGGGAATATGCCGGGATGGTTCACCTCCACGACCTCATCAAAGAGGGCATCATTTAAAGCTAATTTTGTGACATGCCAATGGACCAACTGGACGATCAGCCCACACAAGACGCAGAAATGGGCTTCTTGGACCACTTGGAAGAATTGCGCAAACGCCTCTTCTACGCGGCGTTTTTCGTTGTCGCTGGGGGCATTGGCCTGTTCTTGGCCAAAGACTGGTTGTTCGACGTCGTGCTCTTCGGGCCTCGCCACGTAGATTTCATCACCTTTCGCGCATGGTGCCAACTCTCTGAGTGGGTTGGAGCGGGGGAGGCCTTGTGCGTTGACAGCATCAATTACGAGCTGATCAACACCACCATGCTGGGTAATTTTACCACCCACATCTTGGTGTCGGCCATCGCCGGATTCATAGCGGCTTTCCCATTGGTGTTTTGGCAAGGCTGGTTGTTTGTGCGGCCAGCGCTCAAGGAGAGCGAACGACAATCGGCGCGCGGCATCGGCTTCAGCTCCTCCACCCTGTTCTTTTTAGGTGTGGGCTTCGGTTACTACATCATTGCACCGTTGTCGTTGCAATTCCTTGGCAACTACGAGCTTGGGGATGTACAATCACGGATTTCAGTGATGTCGTACATGAAGACGGTCGCCTCAATCACGTTGGCCTCCGGACTGGTCTTTCAGCTTCCTGTGGTGGTGTACTTCCTCAGCCGGGCCGGGCTCCTTACACCGGACATCTTGAAAACGTACCGCCGGCACGCACTGGTCGCCATCCTGATTCTAAGCGCCTTGATCACGCCGCCAGACGTCACTAGCCAAGTACTGGTTTCACTGCCTGTGCTTGTGTTGTATGAACTCAGTATTTTCATCGCCAAACGTGTCTACCGCAAGCGTGCAGATGCATAACCCTGCCCTTCGCATGGCGTCGGCTCTCGCAGCCCTCGTGCTCACAGCAGCGGTGAGCACTGCGCAGGTCACGGAAGTTCGTGGACGGGTGTTCGACGCCCTCACAGGCGAGGCGTTGCCGTACGTCAACGTCGTCCTCGGATCGGGGGGAAATGGCACCATGACAGACGCCCAAGGCCAATACACCATTGCGAAGAATGACCGTCCAGGACGCTTGTCGGTCACATTCTTGGGCTATGCTTCCCAAACCTTCGCCGTGGTCCGCGGCATCTCCCAACAGATCAACGTTAGCCTGGAGCCGCGCGCCTTTGACCTTGGGGCAGCCGAAGTGCGGCCCAATCGAAAAGAAGAAAATCCGGCGAAACCGCTCATGCAGCGCATCATCGAAGCCAAGCCTTCGAATAACCCCGCCACGTTGTCCGCCGGTTGGCAGCGCACCCACAGCCGAATTGAAGTCGATTTTAATGACATTAACGAGGACCAGGCCGACGCGTGGTATTGGGGGGCATTTGGGTTCGTATTTGACTATATGCATGACGACGACAACCGGAGTGCGCTGCCTGTTTTATTTGGAGAAATCATTGCGGATGAGGAGTGGCAATCACGCCCTAAACGCAAGACCACCCACGTCCTGGCTTCACAAGTCAGTGGCGATTTCGGTTCAGGCGGGGACCTGTCTGCTGCTTCCATGAACGGCCGTTTTCCGGAAATCAACCTCTACGAAAATCAGCTGTTATTGCTCGATCGGGTGTTCACCTCACCGCTGCACGACCGAGCGAATGCGCATTACCGGTATTATATACTCGACACCCTTGACTACAATGGGCGCAGCACCTTTCACCTGGCGTTTTTGCCGCGGCGCAAAGGTGAAATGACGTTCGAAGGCGAACTCTGGGTGGATACGTTGACCATGGGATTGGCGCGCGTGGATGCGCAGTTGAGTCCGTCGGCCAACATCAATTTTGTCCGAGGCATGGCGTGGTCCCAATCCTACCAACTCATTCCGGGGGAAGGCAATGAAAGCCGCTGGATGCTCGATGCCGATTCAGTGGTCTTCGACATGAGCATAGCCGATCGGTCTTTCGGAGCTTACCTCCGTCGCACCAGTTCCATTTCTGAGCAACGCTGGTCTGAAGTCAGCCAAGACACCGCACTCGCCAAGGGGCGCAGCATGACCTTCGATTCGCTCGCCATCCTGCGTACCGAAGCCGAGTGGAATCGGATGCGGACCGTGCCCTTGTTGGACACCGAAGCGGGTATTTTCGAGATGACTGATTCCGTCATGTCCCTCCCTCAGTGGCGGTTCGTGAAAAGCGCGGGGTACTTCCTCGGCTCCGGCTTTGTACTGGCGGGCCCTCTTGAAGTGGGTGCGTGGTGGTCAGCGTACACACAGAACCCCACCGAAGGCAATCGCTTCCGTTTGGATCTTCAAACCTCCAATGCCTTCAGCACCCGGTTCATGCCTTCGGTATTCGCGGCGTACGGCACCTACGACCAGCGCTGGAAAGCCGGTGTTGCGGCCGATTTCATCTTCCGCAAAACGCCCAGAACGGAGGCGTTTTTTGAAATCAAACACGACATTGAACAGTTCGGCATGGTGGGTCTGTTGGAGCAGGGAGAGGCATTTACCTCAGCGCTGCGCACCGATACCATCAACCTGCTGTCAGAGGTGTTCAGAAGCGAAGCATCGATTACGCATGAATTCGGCACTGGATTCACCGCGTTTTTCGAGTGGCGGCATAGAAGGGTCGGGATGCGGGGAGAATGGGATTTTCTCAACCCTGAAACAGGGCTGCCCATCGAGCACCTGATCACCACCGAAGCCACAGGTGCCCTGCGGTTTGCGAAAGGGGAACAATTTGTTGGCGGGGAATTTGTTCGGCGCAGCTTGGGAACTGAGTGGCCCGTGCTGGACGCGACCGTCACCTGGGCCATGCCCAATGTGCTCGGATCGCAGTACAACTACACCCGATGCACCTTGGAGGCCTATGACGAAGTTCGCTTGGGGTGGTGGGGGCGAATCGAATGGCTCGCCACCGCAGGCAAGTATTTCGGGACAGCGCCTTTCCCTTTGATGGAAGTCGTGCCTTCCAGCGGAACATTTTTCATGACGGAGGAGGCATTCAACATGTTGCGCCTGTTCGAGCGGGTCACGGACGAATGGGTCAGCGCCAACATCGAGTGGCATGGGGAGGGCATCCTTTTCAACCACCTTCCTTTGCTCCGGCGACTCGAATTGCGCGAAGTACTTGGGGTAAAAGGCATCGCCGGCAACTGGGACGCGCGTCACGAAGCATTGCTGGAACTGCCAGAAGAAACGACAGGACTCAACGGAACCTACTCCGAATGTAGCGTCGGCTTGGAAAACATCTTTGGTGTTTTGCGCGTTGATGGGGTGTGGCGAACTGATCTGCCCTTGGCCGATCCGGCCAGCCGGGGCATTCGACTTGGATTCTCAGTAGGCATTTGACACGTCAGCGCCCTTATTTTAGACCCATGAAAACAGCCCCCACCCCAGCAACCCTGCGCGCCGAAGGATTGGTGAAGCAATACGGCAAACGCCGGGTGGTTGACGGAGTCTCGCTTGAAGTCAATCCCGGTGAAGTTGTGGGGCTGCTCGGACCGAACGGTGCGGGCAAGACAACCAGCTTTTACGCCGTGGTCGGCTTGGTGCAACCGGATGCGGGTCGGGTCTTCGTCAACGGCCAAGAGGTCACGGAACTGCCCATGTACAAGCGCGGGCGAATGGGAATCGGATACCTGCCACAGGAAGCCTCCGTTTTTCGAAAGCTCACGGTGGAGGACAACATCATGGCCATCCTCGAATTGCAACCGCTATCCAAATCCGAGCAAAAAGACCGGCTCGAGGAGTTGATCCGCGAATTCGGGCTGGAGAAGGTGCGCCAGTCCAACGGCGACGTGCTGAGCGGCGGCGAACGCCGGAGGACAGAAATTGCGCGGGCACTGGCAACAGACCCGCAATTCATCCTACTCGACGAGCCGTTTGCCGGTGTCGACCCTATCGCGGTGGAGGACATCCAGCGCATCGTCGAAAAACTGCGCTTGCGCGGCATCGGCATCCTCATCACCGACCACAACGTGC
>Ga0163109_10001474_pt1 | contig 18579 bp, 16 predicted proteins | sample CRUFie1St13metaG_FD_108704 | JGI IMG/M metagenome (GOLD analysis project Ga0163109, IMG submission 108704) | Marine microbial communities from the Costa Rica Dome - CRUD Field 142mm St13 metaG | ecosystem: Environmental > Aquatic > Marine > Oceanic > Photic zone | place: Costa Rica: the Eastern... | reverse complement strand
AGATCAAGAATTAAGTTTTCTTGAAATGGGAAGAAAGAATAAAGAGAAACTATTTTATAATTTTTGCCTTTCATAAAGAAGATAATGTTTTTTCACTAGTTTCAAAATTTTTGTTAAATGAGACTCCAACCTCTTTAAGAAGTTTTCTGTCTGATTGAAAAGATGGATTTGAAGTTGTGAGTAACTCATCTCCATAAAAAATGGAATTTGCCCCACATTGAAAACATAAAATTTGGGCTTCTTTTGAAAGCTTTTCTCGACCTGCACTTAATCTTATTTTACTTGTAGGCATAAGAATTCTTGCTGTAGCTATCATCCTTATCATTTCAATAGAGTCAATTTCTTGATTATTTTCTAAACCAGTACCTTCAATAGCTACTAATGCATTTATAGGAACGCTCTCAGGGTGAGGATTCATGTTTGAAAGCACTTCCAAAAGAGATGCTCTATCGTTATTAGTCTCTCCCAAACCAATTATTCCTCCACAACAAACATTTATTCCTGCACTTCTTACTCTTTTGATAGTATCTAGTCTGTCTTGATAAGTTCTAGTCGTAATAATATTTTTATAATGTTCAGGACTAGTATCAAGATTATGGTTATACGCGGTCAAGCCTGCATCAGCTAGTCTGGATGCCTGTTCTTCTGTAAGCATCCCAGCAGTAACGCATGCTTCCATACCTAAATCTCTTACACCTCTAACCATCTCTAACATTGCATTAAAAGATTTCCCATCTCTAATTTCTCTCCATGCCCAACCCATACAAAACCTATCAGCGCCCTCATTTTTTGCTATTTGAGCTCTTGCTAAAACCTCATTAACTTGAAATTGTGGATGACTTTTGATTTCGCTAGCACTATAGATTGATTGGCTACAGTACGAGCAATTCTCTTCACAGCCACCAGTTTTTACACTGAATAAAGATGCTAATTGGACTTTGTATTTGTTGAATTTCCTGTGAATTACTTGTGATTCCCACATTAAATCAATAAGAGGCATATTTAGTATTTCTAATATTTCCTTTCTATCCCAATCGAATCTAATTTCTCCATGTAACTGTTTATTCGAATTGGTCATTTTGTGTTAAGAAGAAAATTGAGAATCTTCAAATGATTCATTTGGTAATGATTCTATACCCCCGAAACGTCTATTCCTTGATTGGTAATCAACTATTGCTTTGAGAAATTCATACTCATTGAAGTCCGGCCATAGTACGTCAGATATATAAATTTCAGAATAAGCTAATTGCCATAAAAGAAAATTACTAAGCCTTTTTTCTCCACTTGTTCTTATTAGTAATTCAGGATCATTAATCCCTCTAGTTAATAGTTCAGAATTAAATAATTCCTCATCCACCTCACTTGGTTTTATTTCCCCGGAAGAGGATTTTAATGCTATTTCTTTTGCAACTTTTACAATTTCTTGTCTACCTCCGTAATTGACACAAACATTGAATAAAAATTCATTGTTGTTTTTAGTTAAAGATTCTGAACTAGAGATTATTTTTTTTAACATTTCTGGGAAAGGAGTTAAATCTCCAATAAATTTTATTTTTGTTGATTCTTCATGAATCTTATTTATTTCGTTTTTTAAAACTTCGCTAAAAAGATTTATGAGAAAATTAATCTCCTTCGCTGGCCTTGTCCAATTCTCAGTTGAAAAAGCATAAACAGTTAGTACTTTACAACCTAATTTTTTTGAAGATTTGAGAATTTCTTTTAAAACACTAACCCCCTGTTTATGACCAAATGAACGAGGTAAGCCTTTTTTGGTGGCCCATCTCCCATTTCCATCCATAATTATTGCAACATGTTCTGGAACTTTTTGATTATCTATTCTTTTAAGTAAGTCACTTTTTTTCTTGTCAATTATTTTTCCTAAACTCATAGGTTAATCCTTTTTGTTAAAGAAGATTTCTGATTTTTCGGTCTCTTTATCATTTATATCTCCGATAATATTATCACTTGGGCTTGTCTTTTGGGATAAAGTATTTTTAGATAAAGATGATTTACTTGTTCCCATAGAGTTTTGATTCCCAATTAAATTTACAAGAAGTTCTTGTAACCTGCTACTTGTGATTGGTCTTTCAAGTTTTCCTTGGTTTGCTAATGATATCGTACCGGTCTCTTCTGAAACAACAATACAAATACATCTATCAAATCTTTCTGTAATTCCGAGTGCAGCTAGATGTCTTGTACCGTATCTACTAATTCCTTGCCTTGAGAGAGGAAGTATTACACCAGCAGATATTATTTTGTTCCCTTTCACAAGAACTGCTCCATCATGTAAAGGTGTATCTGTTGCAAAAAGATTTATTAAAAGATCAGTAGACAATTGTGCTTCAATTTTTGTCCCTGAATATAAAAAATCCTCTGGCCTCAAATCGCTACCCAAATCTACAACGATTAAAGCGCCTCTTCTATTCTGAGAGAGTTTACCTGCAGTATCAACTAACTGAGTAATTGTTGTTGATGTTGCTCTAAATTCCTTTGGAGGATTTCCTAGTAATACAGCTAGTCTTCCAGTGCCTAATAATTCCATTAATCTTCTTAACTCTCCCTGCCATAGGATCGCTAGTGAGAGAGAGCAAGCTAGTACTACAGCATCAATTAATTTTGATGTTAATGGAAGGGATGCATATCTTTGAATAAACCATGCGGATGAGACTAAAAACAAATAACCTCTAAGTAGCCATAATGTTCTCTGTTCTTTTACTCTAGAAAATAATAAAAGTCCAAAACCAACAGCGAATAAGACATCTAATAAAAGTTTTAAGTTTATAATCCCCCAAAAATTCACACTAAATACAAAATTTATTTAAATGTACCTAATTTTGTTTAATAAAGCGATCAGGCAAAATATCGTATTGTAAAAGATCGGATGGACTTTCTCTCTTTTGAATAATCTCTGCTTCACCATTACAAACTAAAAGAGTTGCTGGTCTTGGAATTCTGTTGTAGTTAGAACTCATTGAATTATTGTAGGCTCCAGTACCAAAAACACATATTAGATCTCCTGTTTTGCATTTTGCTAGTTCTATCTCATTAAACAATACATCTCCTGATTCGCAGTGCTTGCCTGCAATAGTATATTTATTTTTCGAATTAATGTTAAAGGGGTTATTTACCAAACATGCAGAGTAATTTGACTGGTATGTTATTGGTCTTGGATTATCACTCATCCCACCATCTACAGATAAATATGTTCTGATCCCAGGTATTTCTTTAAATGCTCCAATTTTGTAAATTGTTATTCCTGCTGTAGATACAATAGATCTTCCAGGCTCACACATAAGTACAGGTAAGTCTAACTTGTAATTATTACAGGCTTTGACAACAGATTTGGAGATTGTTTTTACCCATTCATCAATTGAAGGGGGATCGTCATTTTCTGTATATTTGATTCCTAACCCTCCACCAACATTCAATTTCTCAATATTGTGACCAAATTTCTTGGCTTTTAAAATAATATTTACCATTATTTCTCCTAGATCCTTATGTGGGTCTAGTTCAAAAATTTGGGAACCAATATGAGCGTGCAATCCTTTTAATTTTAAATGTTTTGTATTTCTTATCCTGTCAAACAAAGTGTCTAGATATTCAATGCCAAAACCAAATTTGCTATCAAATGATCCAGTCCTTATATATTCATGTGTATGGCATTCTATCCCAGGAGTAAAGCGAATCATTATTTCTAAATCACTATTAAATGAATTTGAGATTACCTCTAATCTTTCTAAGTCATAATCATTATCTACAATTACTTTAATATTATTTCTTACTGCAAATTCTATTTCTTTGTCTGATTTATTGTTGCCATGAAAAACAATTTTTTCATTTGGAACTCCACCTTTTAGAGCAGTTAATAGTTCTCCTTCTGAAACCGCATCAAGGCCTAAACCCTCCGAGGAAACGAGGTTACTCATGAAGATAGAACTATTTGCCTTGGAAGCGTATATTGGGAGAGATTTCCCCGGGTAATATTTTTCTAATGCTTTTTTGTAAGCCCTACAAGAGTTTCTTAAAGTTATTTCATCTAAAATGTAAAGTGGAGAATCATATTTTTTAATTAATTCTTCAATAGAACATCCTCCAACTGATAACTGCCCATCACTTCCAATGGTTGTAGTAATAGGTACGATATTTTTATTAGGGCTTTCTAGATCAATTTTTTGTTTTAAAAAAGAAATTTTTTCTACCATTTGAGAATCCTATATTAGGTAATTTTAAAACTGTCATATTTTATAATGACTTTAATTTCAAATTTTCCGAGTAATTAATATATTTATTATAAAATGATTTCCATCAAAAACATAAATGAGGAAGATATTGATTTGTGTTATGAATTAGATTCAAATACGATTTCGCTGTGGAGTAAAAAACAATGGATTAATGAATTTCAAAAAGAAGGTATAAAAGTTTTCGGGTTATTAATTTCAAATTTATTGATAGGAATATGTGTTTTTCATGTGATTCTTGATGAAGCTCAAATAAATTTTTTTGTAGTAAATCAGAAATATAGGAGAAAAGGTTTAGGTTCATATCTTATGAACCATTTGATAAAACGATGTGAAAAATTAAATATAAATAAATTATTTTTAGAAGTATCTCATACTAATGTTGCAGCTCAAAAATTTTATAGTCGTTTTGATTTTTCTACTGTAGGAATAAGAAAAAATTATTATAAAGATGGTTCGGATGCTCTCCTAAAAGAAAAAAAATTAATAACTAAATAGTTTAAAAATTTAATTGTTCGGATTACCATAATGGTTGAAATTACTATAATTTATTGCTATATCACTAAAAAAGTTAAATTTAAATCATTAAATTATATTTTTGGGTATTCACAAAAGCTCATTCTGAACACAAAATTTACATATTACTGGTAGGTTATAAGTAGGAATCTAATCTTCACATGTTCGAAAGATTTACAGAAAAGGCTATAAAGGTCATCATGCTTGCCCAAGAAGAAGCTAGAAGACTTGGTCATAATTTTGTTGGAACAGAACAAATTCTTTTAGGTTTAGTTGGTGAAGGTACAGGTGTTGCCGCGAAGGTTCTCAAATCACTGGGTGTTAACTTAAAAGATTCAAGAATAGAAGTTGAAAAGATAATTGGTCGAGGTTCAGGTTTTGTTGCTGTAGAAATACCATTTACTCCTAGGGCAAAAAGAGTTTTAGAATTATCACTAGAAGAGGCTCGTCAACTAGGTCATAACTACATAGGAACTGAACATCTCCTACTAGGCTTAATAAGAGAAGGCGAGGGTGTAGCCGCTAGGGTTTTAGAAAATCTTAGTATTGATCTCACGAAAGTAAGAACCCAAGTTATCAGGATGTTAGGTGAAACAGCTGAGGTTGGAAGCGGTGCCAATTCCAATAAAGGCAATTTAAAAACCGCTACACTCGATGAATTCGGCACGAATCTAACAAAGTTAGCTAGTGAATCAAAACTAGATCCAGTGGTCGGTCGATATGCAGAAATAGATCGCGTAGTTCAAATATTAGGTAGAAGGACTAAAAATAATCCCGTTCTTATCGGAGAACCTGGAGTTGGTAAAACAGCTATTGCTGAAGGGCTTGCTCAAAGAATACAGCTTGGAGATATCCCTGACATACTTGAAGATAAAAGAGTTTTAACTCTTGATATTGGGCTTCTCGTCGCTGGAACTAAATATAGAGGAGAATTTGAAGAAAGATTAAAAAAGATAATGGAAGAAATTAAATCTGCAGGTAATGTAATACTTGTCATAGATGAAGTGCATACTTTAATCGGTGCTGGAGCTGCTGAAGGAGCCATAGACGCAGCAAACATTCTAAAACCAGCATTGGCTCGAGGAGAACTTCAATGTATTGGGGCAACAACACTTGATGAATATAGAAAACATATTGAAAGGGACGCAGCTTTAGAGAGGAGATTCCAACCAGTAATGGTTGGTGAACCATCTATTGAAGATACAATCGAAATATTAAAGGGCCTAAGAGAACGTTATGAACAACATCACAGACTCAAAATCACTGACGACGCTTTAGAAGCTGCAGCCCACCTTGGTGATCGCTATATATCCGATAGATTCTTACCCGATAAAGCTATAGACCTAATCGATGAAGCCGGAAGCAGAGTTCGCTTAATAAATTCTAAACTTCCTCCTGAAGCTAAACAAATAGATAAAGAACTTAGACAAATCCAAAAACAAAAGGAAGAGTCTGTTAGGGACCAAAACTTTGATCAAGCCGGCCAACTAAGAGAAAAGGAAATGGAATTGTTAGCAAAAATTAAGGAGGTACTCGAAACTAATAAAGAATCTACAGCTGAGGATAAACCTAATAATGACTCAAATTTAGAAAAAAATGACTCAAAACTTCTACAGAACCCTATGGTTAGTGAAGAGGATGTAGCACATATTGTCGCTTCTTGGACAGGTGTACCTGTTCAAAAATTAACTGAAACCGAATCAGTTAAGCTTCTCAATATGGAGGAAACACTTCACCAAAGGCTTATTGGGCAAGATGAAGCTGTAAAAGCAGTTTCTAGAGCTATTAGAAGAGCAAGGGTTGGTTTAAAAAATCCTAACAGACCTATAGCGAGTTTTATCTTTTCTGGTCCCACAGGCGTAGGTAAAACTGAATTGACTAAATCTTTAGCTTCATATTTCTTTGGTAGCGAAGAAGCCATGATCAGGTTAGATATGTCAGAATTTATGGAAAGACATACTGTTAGTAAACTTATAGGTTCTCCTCCGGGATATGTCGGTTTTAATGAAGGTGGTCAGCTGACTGAGGCGGTCAGAAGAAGACCTTATACTGTTGTTCTATTTGATGAAGTAGAGAAAGCTCATCCTGATGTATTTAACTTATTATTGCAACTTCTTGAGGACGGCAGATTAACAGATTCTAAGGGTAGAACCGTAGACTTTAAAAATACTTTGCTTATAATGACTTCTAATATTGGTTCAAAAGTTATTGAGAAAGGCGGCGGTGGCTTAGGATTTGAATTTTCGGGTGATTCTGTTGAAGATAGCCAATATAATAGGATTAAATCTCTAGTTAATGAAGAATTAAAGCAATATTTCAGACCTGAATTTTTAAATAGACTTGATGAAATAATTGTATTTAGGCAACTATCTAAAAATGAAGTTAAAGAAATTGCAGAAATAATGTTGCAAGAGGTTTTTGCAAGATTACTAGATAAAGGTATTAAATTAAGCGTGACTGATTCATTCAAAGAAAGGCTTGTTGAAGAAGGCTATAACCCTTCTTATGGAGCAAGGCCATTAAGAAGAGCTGTTATGCGCTTATTAGAAGATAGCTTGGCAGAGGAAGTTCTCTCTGGGAGAATTAAAGATGGTGATAAAGCATTAGTTGACATAGATGAAAATAAAAAAGTTACAATCAATATCTCTTCTGAAGAATCTCAACAGGAACTAGCAGGTGCTAACTTCTAGTAATTAAATTAAAATGCAATCAATATCTCCAGAAACCATATTTAGGGGAAATGATGCATGGGAAAAAGCTTTACCTCAGATTGCAACTTTAACTGCAAGACCATTAATTTTAGGAAGAAGCATTAAAACTAACGATATAAGAAATAAAATTTTTAGGGATTTAAAACTTCAAGGACATATTGTTAATTCTGCTAATTTACAATTTGATTGCTGTTATGAAGATATTTCAAAAGTTAAGAATATTATCTTAAACAATAAAAATGATTCTGTAATTGCAGCAGGAGGAGGAAAAGTTCTTGATTCCGGCAAATACATAGCAGAATGTCTTAATATTCCTTGCATTACGGTGCCACTTAGCGCCTCGACTTGCGCAGGTTGGACGGCTTTATCAAATATTTATACAAAAAAAGGCCAATTTATAAAGGATATTGCATTGAGATCTTGTCCAAAACTCCTTATATATGACCATCAGTTTATTCAAACAGCTCCACCAAGAACACTTGCAAGTGGAATTGCAGATGCTTTGGCAAAATGGTATGAATCCTCAATAACAAGTTCAACTGTAGATGATGGTCTTGTTCAACAGGCGATTCAGATATCAAGAGTTTTAAGAGATCAATTACTAATAGAAGGAGAAAAAGCTTTTAAAGGTCAATTTGATAATAATTCTTCTTGGCGAAATACTATAGAAGCATGTGGACTTACAGCTGGATTAGTAGGAGGTATCGGTGGAGAAAAGTGTAGAACAGCTGCAGCACATGCTATTCATAATGCAATTACTCAAATAATTACCCCAAATAAATTCTTGCATGGTGAGATCGTTGGAGTTGGATTGTTATTGCAATTAAGACTTGAAGAAATAAAAAATAATAACAAATTAGCTGATCAATCTATTAAACAGTTGTTGAGACTCATGAAAGAATTACATTTGCCTACAACTATTTCAGAATTAGGAATAAATGTTTTTGAAAATCAATATTTAGATAAAATTGCTGATTTTACATGTAGAGATAAATCTGAAATTCACTTTTTGCCTTTTAAGATTAGTAAAGAAGATATAATTGAAGTTATTGCAAATTTTGAACAACAAAAAATCAAAATATAATTAATTTTGACTAAATCCCATTTTGAACAATTTAGTGATTTAAATATTGAATTTTTTGAGAGTGCTAAATTATCTCTATTAGATCCATTGGGTCTTTATTTAGCAAATGATGTTAAATGGATCAAACTCAATGAGAACTGGAATTCTTTGAAATTCCCTGTAGTTATAGGAGGACAAGGTCAACCTATACTTCTCCTACATGGCTTTGACAGTAGTTTTTTAGAGTTTAGAAGAATATATCAATCATTAAAAAGAAATTTCCAAGTTATAGTTCCTGATTTGTTAGGATTTGGTTTTAGTCCTAGATGCGCAACAAATGAATACAATTCCTCAAAAATAATTTCATATTTAATTGATCTCCTAAAGACCTTACAAATAACACAGAATCTAAAAATTATTGGTGCCTCTATGGGAGGTTCCGCAGCTTTAAAACTTGCTTTTGAAATCTCTGAGTCTATTGACAAAATTATTCTTTTATCTCCCGCTGGACTGTTCGGAGAACCTAAAATCATCCCTTTTCCTCTTAACCAAATTGGTGCCGCATTTCTTGGATTACCGCAAGTTAGAAAAAGTCTTTGCAGGCAAGCATTTGCTTTCCCAGATGAATGTGTTGGTGAAATGGAAGAGCAAATTGCTTCAATTCATTTAGGTTGTAAAGGATGGAGGAATTCACTCGCAAAATTCGCGAAAAGTGGAGGGTTTGCTGGCACTCATAAACAAATCCCAAATATTCCAATAAAAACACTTTGCGGAGAGAGAGATCGCATTCTTGGAGAAAAAGAGATAAAGAATATCAGAAAAATCGAAAAATTAAATTTTGTAATGTTGCAAAATTGTGGTCACCTTCCTCATGTTGATTTACCGTCATTGTCTAGCAAAATTATTCATGATTATTTTCTGTGATAAAAATTTTTTTAATTAATTAATAAATTTAAGAATTACAAAGATGTAATACAAAACAGATGGAGTAAAAATGTAGCTATCAATGCGGTCAAGGATACCTCCATGACCTGGTAAAAAAGTTCCGGAATCTTTTATTTTTGCATCTCTCTTCATCATTGATTCAATTAAATCTCCAACTAATGCCATAAGAGAGATTAATATTCCATATAAAATACCAACTAAAAATGGATTCTCCCAATTAAGAAAAAATGCGAAAAATATTGCGAGTAAAATTGAGCAGGATATTCCTCCAACTAAACCTTCGACTGTTTTGCTTGGCGATATTTGGGAAAGGGATGTTTTCCCAAATGACTTTCCAAAAAAATAAGAACCAATATCACTTGCTACTATTAGAAAACAAGAGGTTAAAGTTAAATTTAGACCTGTAGTATTTGATAAGTTCTCAATTGAAAAAAAACCTTGATTTGAACTTATGATTACTGACTCTAATCCCCTTAACTTAATCCAATAACTTGGTAAAAAACCCAAATAGAATAAACCAAAAATAGAGGCTGCAATATCTGAAATTGTTCCAGATTTTGGTTGCAAAAGTAACCAAGTGCATATTCCCACAGAACAGATGGGCAAAATTGATTTTGAAATTTCTCCTTCAAGCAAACCTATTGTCTCAAGATAAGTGGTTACTATAATAATGAAAGATGAAAATAGTGTTGTTTTTGTAGCTGGTTTTATTCCTTTATATTCTGCCATTCTGAAAAATTCCAATAATGCTAAATAAGTAAGCAAAGCTACTGCTAATGTAAAAAACCATCCACCTAACAAAACAACAATTAAACCAAAAATTCCTATAAGTAATCCGCTTCTAAATCTCATATTAAATTTCTAGGTTTATAAGACTCTTATATTAAAATTTACCAGATCTTTGTTGCATAAACTTTGATTTTTTATCCAATTAAACCTATTTAGGTCAATTTTTTCTCCAGGAACTAATAGAGGTATCCCAGGAGGATATGGGCAAATGATATCTCCTGATATTTTATTTAATGATTGAGAGAAAGGAATGATTTGAGTCTTACTTCTCCAAGCAATTCCTATTTCAATCTCAGGTGATTGAACTAATTTGAAGGGCGATTGGCTCATTTCTAAATTTTTTAATTTTTTAGAATTTAATAGCAATTTACTCCACAATTTTTCGAATAAATTTACAAAATCTTTTTGATTCGCAAACCCTAAGCAAAAAGTGAGGGTCTTCATTTCTGGCAATTCAGCAATAAGACCATTTCTATAAAAAAATTTGTCAGCAGTAAAACCATCTATGCCAACCTTAGAGGTATTTACTACTATTTTTAAAGGGTCTTGGGTTTCTATGAGAGGAATATTCTTTTGGATTAATTTTTTGTAGATACTTTTTGCCTCTAAAATTCTTTTTTGATATTTTGATAAACTTTTTTTATTGAGCCAGTCTTTAATAGACTCTTCACAAGAAGAAAGTAATAAAGAGTTTGGACTAGTAGTTTGCAGCAAATTAATACTTCTGATTAAATTATGCTCATTTACAAGATTCCCCTTGTACCAAAGTGCCGCCGTTTGAGTTAAACCATTTAGTGACTTATGCAATGAGTGAATTACTAAATCTGCATTTGATAATAAAGCTGATTTTGGTAAATTAAGGTTTTCACAAAAAAGGAAATAAGAACCATGTGCTTCATCAACCAAAACAGGTAAATTTTTTTGATGGCAAAGATCTATTAGAGGCTCTAGATCACCGGCATAACCATGATAAGTAGGACTTACAAGAATTATCCCTGCAATTTTATTCTCATTAAAGTTGATTTTTTTAAATACATTTTCCAACCAAATCTTTGTAATTGGTTTGTAATGGCCGGTTTCTGATGAGAATTCTAGGTCAAAAAATAATGGGATTATGTTTTGCATCGCAAGAGTTTTTATTACACTTATATGCACATTTCTAGGCACCAAAATAGTTTCGCCAGGATTTGCTATAGCAATTACCGCTGATTGTATTAATCCAGAGGCTCCATTAACTCCAAAAAAACATCCTTTCGCTCTAAATTTTTTAGAGAATTCTCTTTGGGATTTAGCGATTAATCCGCTTTGAGATAGTGGTGAACCCAACTCTGGTAGTTCCGGCAAGTCCCAATATCCAGGAGGCTTTTTTAATAATTTCACTAATTTCCTAGGTAAAGCGGACCCTCTGTTATGAGCGGGAAAGAAAAGTGACTTTAAAAACTTTTTAGTTAGAAAAGATGATATGCTCATAAAGTTTTATTGACACGTATAGAATGAATTAAAAAGGATTTCTTCTTCGATATTTTTTAACCTTAATGACAAAACCTTATTCGAAATATTCAGCAAAAGGTGACTTAATCTGGTTATTGTTGAGACCATGGATTTTTATACCAAGAGTTTTATATATCCTTTTAACTTTTATTTTTCTTTTTTTAAGAATACTTTTTCAAGGTAACAGTAAAAATAAAAATGTACAAAAAAATCTTTCAAAATATCTATTCGACGTAATAACTGACCTAGGCCCTTGTTTTATAAAATTAGGCCAAGCACTATCAACTAGACCAGATCTCATTAGACAAGATTGGCTTTTAGAACTAACTAACTTACAGGATAATCTGCCAGCATTTGACCATAAACTTGCTTTAAAAATTATAGAAGAGGAACTTGGCGCTCCTGCTAATGAATTATTTGATGATTTCCCTGATAGTCCTATTGCTTCAGCAAGCTTAGGTCAGGTTTACAAAGCAAAAATAAAGAATAATAATTTTTTAGCTGTGAAAGTGCAGAGGCCAAATTTGTACTTTCTTATAAGAAGAGATGTTGTAATCTTAAGGTTTCTAGCTACGTTCTTCTCACCATTTTTACCATTAAATATCGGCGTAGGTATTGGAGAAATAATAGATGAATTTGGTAAGGCACTTTTTAATGAAATTGACTATGAAAAAGAGGGTGAAAATGCTTTAAAGTTTGCAAATTTATTCAAAGATAATCCAAATGTTTTTATCCCTAAATTGGAAAAACAGTTTTCATCAAAAAGAATCATTACAACATCTTGGATTGATGGAGTCAAATTAAGAGATAGGGCTTTATTGGAGGAAAATAACTTGGTACCCTCCTCTTTTATAAAAACTTGTGTAATCAGTGGACTTCAGCAATTATTTGAATATGGATATTTTCACGCTGACCCACACCCTGGCAATATGTTTGCTCTCAAAGGAGGAAACTCAGATTATGGAAATTTAGCTTATGTAGATTTCGGAATGATGGATACAATTACAAATTCAGATAGACTCACACTCATTAAGGCCATAGTTCACATAATAAATGATGAATATTATCTTCTCGCAAAAGATTTTCAAAAATTAGGTTTTTTAACGAAAGACCAAGATCTTCAAAAACTTATTGAACCATTAAAAGAAGTTTTAGGAGGATCTCTAACCGCTGAGGTTGGCAATTTTAATCTTAAAAATGTAACTGATAAATTTTCAAAACTAATGTACTCTTATCCATTTAGAGTACCTAGTAGGTTTGCTTTGATAATAAGAGCTGTTGTTAGCCAAGAAGGTTTAGCACTAAAACTAGATCCTGAATTTAAAATTTTAAAAATCGCATATCCTTATATAGCTAAGAAACTACTTACTGATAATTCTGATGAGATTTTAGAAATTCTCTTAGAAGTTGTGTTTGATAACAAAGGTAGAATTCAAATAGAAAAAGTTGAAAGTTTACTAAATATTCTATTTAAGGATTCTGAAAATATTAATTCAGATCTAATACCAGTTGCCAATGCTGGATTAAAATTATTTGTTAGTAAAAAAGGATCAGAAGTTCGGAAGAATCTTCTTTTAAGTCTTATAAAAGATGACAAACTAGAATTAACCGATGCAAAAAAACTTTTAAGTTTAATTAGAGATACATTCAGCCCTCTTAATATTGCAAAAAGCGCAGTTCAAAATATTATTTCTCCAGTTTAGTTTTTATATTTGCATCTAATTAATTTACTTATGATTTTTAAAAGATTAAAATTTAATAAAGTGATTAATTCTAAAATTGAATAGTCAAAAAATTAATAAAATTGGAAATATTTAATGAATATTTTTAAAAATCTTTTTTTACTTAAAAAAAAATCTTTGATTGATAATGAAGTAAATCATGGAGTTGTTGATCAGTATGGAGAAATCGCAAAGTTAGTAAAAGAAGCGAGAATCCAAAAAAATATAACAATTCAAGAATTGTCACACATTTCAAAAATTCCTGAACAAACAATAAGTTCTATTGAAAAAAATAGTGTAAATGGTAGACCAAAGTATCCCTTTATAAGATCAATATTATTTAAATTAGAGGAATGTTTAGCATTAAAAAAAAATACATTAGTAAAATTAGCAACTAGAGAAAAGGAAAGTTTTAAGAAAGAAAGAAAAGAGTTTCTTGTCCGTAAATTCGACCTAATTAACACTTGGCAGGGCAGCCTTTTGTATTTTTTTATATTAGCGCTAACAATATTTGTATTAAAGAGATATTTTATTTTGAATGTGAATGTTATTGAGATTCAAAACATTGAAAATAAAATTATTGATAAATAATCTTCAAAAAGCCCCTATTTTTTTGTTCTCCCAAAATTATTTCCTAGCTCACTAAATCTTCTTATATTATCTTCTATTTCATCTAAAGGTTTATTTAACTTCCATTTCCAATTATTTTTTGTCGTGCCAGGTATGTTTAATCTACTAGAGTCATCTAGAGATAATATATCTTGGATTGGAGCAATAAAGAGATTAGCATTTGTATTCATTCCTATTTTCATTAAGCTCCATGAAGGATTCTCTGAAAAATCATACTCATCTTCTATTCTTTTTTTGGCATTATTCTCTAAACATTCCCACCAGGAGATTGAGGTAGAATTGTCGTGGGTACCTGTATAAACAACCCAATTTTCCCCTTCAATATTCTTAGGTAAATATGGATTATCTTCATTTCCATCAAAAGCGAATTGTAATATTTTCATGCCAGGTAATTCAAAATACTTCCTTAATTTTTCTACATCAGGAGTTATTACGCCCAAATCCTCAGCGATAATAGGTAGGTAGTCAGTGCCTAAATCAATTTTTAGTTTATTTAAGAGTATTTTCCCTGGAGAATTTATCCACTTTCCACAAATTGCTGATTTAGAGTTTCCATTAACTCTCCAGTAACCAGCCAAACCTCTGAAATGATCTAATCTCAATAAGTCCACAAGTTCAAATTGCCTTTTAAATCTTTTCCTCCACCAATCGAAATTAGTACTCTTGTGTTTTGACCAAAAATAAGTTGGAGTTCCCCATAATTGTCCTGTTGATGAAAAATAATCTGGTGGTACTCCACTTTGAAAGATTAAATCTCCATTTTTCAAAATAGAAAATAGTGATTTATTACTCCATACGTCGGCACTGTCTCTGGAAACATAAAAAGGTAAATCTCCAATTAATTTAACGTTATAAATTTTCGCAAAGTTTTTTATTGCTTTCCATTGCTGATCTAAATGCCATTGTATTAATTTTTCAATAAGTATCTTTTCACTTCTTGCTTGAATCCACGTTTTTAAAAACTTGTTATTTTTCATTTTAAATTCCTTAGGCCATTGCCACCAAGGCAACATATTAAATTCTTCCCTGATAACAACAAATGTTGCATAATCTTCAACCCAAGAATTCTTGCTATTCCATTTTTTAAAATCAAGTTTTCTTTTTTCAGATTGGGAACTCCAACCTTGCAAAAGGAGATGACCTAATTTTTTAGTTAAATAATCCGCATTATCAAAATCAAAATGATTCTTATTCTGATTTATCGGTCCTAATTCCTTTTGATTGGAAATGAAGATAAAACCCTCTTCGATTAAATAATCTATATCAAGAAACCATGGATTTAGTGCAAAGCTGGATGGTGAACTATATGGAGAGCCAGTAGAATCAGTTGGTGTAAGAGGTAAAAATTGCCAGTATGCGATCCCATACTTATGAAGTTTTTTGATCCAATCTTTTGCCCCTCTACCAAAAGTTCCACATACTGTTCCTCCAGGTATACATGAAGGATGCATAAGTACTCCTAATGATTTTTTTTTTAGAACTTTTTGAATAGGCATTTTTTAATTATATTTTGATTCTTTACTGTTAAATGGTTATTAATCCTCTAAATTAAACGATATACAAATTTCTTTTTATTGACAAATAAATACCCTAAATGTATTTTTTGACTTTACTTAATAAATATGAATTTAGTCGATGCAAGTTTATATTTTGATTAAGAGAAGCGACTTTTGCTAAATATAGAAATTTTCTTTTGCGAAATTCACATAAACGACTACGATAAAGGTATAGTTTTATATTGCTAATTTCGTGACAAGTTTTATCACGGCAGTGCAGAATAAAGAATCAAATTTTAATCTAACTAATAGTAGATTAAGATTAGTAAGTGGAACAACTAATCCAAAATTAGCTGAAGAAATTGCATCTTACCTAGGTATTGAAAATGTACCTTTGATATCTAAAAGATTTGCCGATGGAGAAATTTACGTTCAGATTCAGCAATCTATTAGAGGTTGCGATGTATTTCTAATTCAACCTACATGTGCTCCAGTAAATGATAATTTAATGGAACTTATGATAATGGTTGATGCTTGCAAGAGGGCTTCTGCGAGGCAAATAACAGCCGTAATTCCTTATTTTGGATACGCAAGGGCTGATAGAAAGACTTCAGGAAGAGAATCTATAACTGCAAAACTCACCGCTAATTTACTAGAGAAATCAGGTGTTGATAGAGTTCTTGCGATGGATTTACATTCTGCTCAAATACAAGGATATTTTGATATTCCGTGCGATCATATTTACGGTTCACCTGTATTAATTGATTATTTAGAAACTTTAAATTTAGAGGAAGTTGTAGTTGTTTCTCCCGATGTAGGTGGGGTGGCTAGAGCAAGAGCATTTGCAAAATTAATGAAGGATGCGCCTTTAGCTATAATTGATAAAAGGAGATCAGCACATAATATTGCCGAAAGTCTAACAGTTATTGGTGAAGTTAAAGGTAAAACGGCCATCCTTATAGACGATATGATAGACACGGGGGGGACAATTTGTTCTGGAGCACATTTATTGAAAAAAGAAGGAGCTAAAAGGATATTCGCATGTGCTTCCCATGCTGTGTTTTCTCCTCCTTCTTATGAGAGATTAAGTTCCAAGGATTTATTTGAACAAGTTATTGTTACTAATAGCATCCCAGTTATTGTTAAAGATGATTTCCCACAGTTAAAAGTCCTCTCTGTCGCAAATATGTTAGGTGAAGCTATTTGGAGAATCCATGAAGAAAGTTCAGTGAGCTCAATGTTCAGATAATCAAATGAAATTATTTTTTGCTTTGCTTTACAAGTCGCTTTAATCTTTTTTCATAATCATTTTTGATTTTCATTGGAATGCTCTCAGGGCAAATATTAAGAGCACTCCCAACAATTTGGAATGTGCCTGCATTGTATAATCTTTTTTTGTCAAGCTTTTCATCTCCTAATTCTTTAATAGCGCCACCATGTTTGCCAATTATTACATTAGCAAAAGTAGCGCTGGCAATACCAAGACCTTTATCAAAATCTACTTCAGCTTTTGAAGCTATACAAAGATAAGATGCCCCCATTTGTCTATAAAGGAAGATATCTTTTTCAGAGGCAGCAATTAAATTTTTTTCAGCTTTAATTTGTTTGTTTATTGTATTAATCTCACAAAGTGAAAAAGATATGATAATACCAATACCTAGTAATTTAAGTATTCTATTTGAATGAAAAATAATACCCATTAACTAATTAAGTTTTCTACAAGATAACATTTTTATCATTAACATAAATTGATAAAAATAACTTACTTAATAATTTTTAGTTCATGATGATTCTCTACTATTTTTAGCCTATTTTTGTTCCATGAATATATAACCCTAAATCTATAATTATCCTCATCTACTAGTCTTGTATGTTCAAGTATATACCAATCTCCATAAGAAGATTCGAAAATCATTTCATGTTCATCAACTTGCTTAATATTTGAAATTCCTTCATCATTACTTAAATAAAAATTTTCCCTCATAAGTTGATGGCCTTTCAAGAATGCACGCATTTCTCCTCGCTCTTTATATTGCGGATTTTCATCAAAAAAATTATATGTTTTTTCTGGATACCAAGTGAATTTATAATGCGACTCCCATTCAGATTTACTTTTAAGAGCTTCAATATTTATATTCATGCACAGATTATAAGTCTTTTGAGCCTCATCAAAAAAATATGTCCTATTGGATTTCCACAATCCAATATTTCTTGAAAACCATCTTTTCAAGTTACTATTTAAGCTAATTTCTGGGAGATTATTTTCGCCAAAATTAAAATTTTTCTTTTGATTAATAGCAACCATTTATAAATAAGTCCTATATATTTATTAGCCTATCTGTAGAATAAAAAAAAATATCTTAATGTGTTTATAAGGATTAACAGCTTTTCAACACTTCAGGGGGAATCATTTGAATGATAAAAAAGAACTTAAGTTAATACTCGTAGCAGCTAGAAATCAACTTTCTAGCAGTGATATTAAATCTTTGATTGCTTATTTAGAATCTGACATTTGTGACTTTGAGATATCTCTGCAAATCTCTGAACCCACAGAACAGCCGGAATTACTAGAATTACACAGATTAGTTGCTATTCCTGCTCTCATAAAAGTTTCTCCAGGTCCAAAGCAAATATTTGCTGGAAGTAATATTTTCTCACAGTTACAGAAATGGTTGCCAAGATGGAACCAAGAAGGCTTAACAAAAAATCTTGGGATTAATTTGCAACCATCCAAAATTGATTCCATAAGAACTCAAAAAGAATTTCTTCTGGAAGATGAACTACTCGTTTTAAGACAAGAAAATGAGACCTTAACAAAAAGAATAGAATCTCAGGAAAGATTATTAAGAATGGTTGCGCATGAATTAAGAACTCCATTAACTGCTGCTACTTTGGCGGTTCAAAGTCAAAAACTCGGACAAATAGACATTGCAAAATTGCAAGAGGTTATTAAAAGACGTTTAGAAGAGATTGAACTCT
>Ga0163109_10001473_pt1 | contig 18588 bp, 12 predicted proteins | sample CRUFie1St13metaG_FD_108704 | JGI IMG/M metagenome (GOLD analysis project Ga0163109, IMG submission 108704) | Marine microbial communities from the Costa Rica Dome - CRUD Field 142mm St13 metaG | ecosystem: Environmental > Aquatic > Marine > Oceanic > Photic zone | place: Costa Rica: the Eastern... | reverse complement strand
GTTTGTCCGGTCTTCAAGTTGCTTTTCCTACAGGTCCAAGGAGGTACGAAGTCCACACGGTTACCTCAAGCAAAGAAGAAGCCAAAGAATTACTCAAAACACCCGGCATGCGTAATGGTTTGACTGTTTATGTCATGGCCTTAACAGGGGCAATTTTACTGGGAATGGAGTGGTTATTTTACCAGATGGAGTTTACCGAAGGTCTTCATCAAATATCCCTTGCTGTTGCATTGATTCTGATTATTGTTCCAGCAATGATTTCAACCGGTGTGTCAATGAGCACACAAATTGTCAATCGCACTGGGGGAAAACGTGCAACTTTACAGGGTGCTAGCACCTTTAGAAACGGCGTGGGTGTCTCCATAACTATTCTGTGGTTTACCTCATTGCTGATGCTATGGTACATCATGGGATTTGCAGATGTTGAATTTGATAGAAGACTAGCACTGACCGGTTGTTTAGCGTTCGCACCTGGATTTATTGCATACGGACGAGTCATGGGATCATCGTGGACTGCTCTGACAGAGTCAAGCAAACAGTTGTCAAAAGGCGAGCCTTCAGCATTTTATCCTTACAAACCAAAGGCTAGAAAGCAGTTCATATCCACATTGGTTTGGATAAATACAGCAGCCATGCCATATATTGCTTTCAACACATTTGTTTCATTGATTTTGTTAACTATTGACCCAACAATGTTTGAGCACTCGCAGAAGGTTATGGAACTTCCAGAATATCGGCCACAATCATCAATAATGGAGGAAGGCGGAGTTATCGGATTTTATGCAATTGAATTATTTGCTAACATATCAGAGTCTGGGATTAGAGTTCCTCTAGTAACGATAGTCTTGCTATTCCTACTGCTAAACGTGGCAGTAGTCGGTTTTCTCTTTGTGTATGAGGTCGCAAGAATTCTGTTCTTGGACATTGCAGATGTATCCGGTAAGGGGGGCATACGTCTTGCAGATTCCCGATTACTGAGAAGTGAAAGGTCACAACAAGCAAATGTACTCAATTTCTGTTTTACAGGATTTGCGGGTCAATCTATGCTGCTGCTAGCACTCGCAATGTTGACTTTCTGGGATTCTCAATATTTGCCTCAGGGCTCTCAATGTGGAACTTGGCAGGACTCTATTTGTCAAGTCATAAGAAAAGATGCTCTAGAAGAAATGACGTGGATGCTCGCGTCAGGGGGGCAAGTCGTATTCCTTGCGATTTGGGTTTTGTCTAGAAGGACTGGACAACATCTGGACGACATCTCCTTTGATGCGATGGCGAACCAAAAGAGAATCGAGTTGGAATCTATTGAGAAGATGATATACAGGCAAGGCGAGGATTTCCGCAAAATGATCAAATCTGATAATTGGTCAAAGGCTATGGAAATGATGGAACTGCTTTACGAAGACCATGGTGAGGAATCCATAGAGGGGCTATCTCTAGTCCGCAGAACAGAAGCAAGCATGGAGATGCTCATGGGCTTTGGGAGATGGGACCAAGCAGAGCAAGTGGCACTTTCGTTCCTTGCACTCAGAGCAGGAAGAACTGCAGAAATAGCTCGAGTTATACTGACAGCAGCCTCCCTCGCTCAAAGAGATATCCCGGAGGTTATCCCGCGGCTAGATTATCTCGCTGAGGAGGACGTAGAATCTGCAAGACTGAAATGGGTAACTTCGGTCCTAGATCCATCTGTTAAATTATCAAGTTCAGCAAGGGCACTGCTACGGCTAGACTCGCTTACAAAGCGCAACATAGACCTCTTGAAGCGATATAAAGATGGTATACCCGCAAGCGACATCCCTTGGAAATATAACCCTCCCACTAAACTTCATATTCTTGGCGACATTGCACGATTTAGAATCTGGTCCCAGCCAGAAATCGCTCTCGATAAATTAGAGGCGTGGGTAAAAAGAAATGATATAGACATGGATGAATGGCCACATGGGCAGACAGCCAGAGCTCTCCTTTACATGGATAGAGGAATGAAGGCTAGTGCGATAAATATAGTTGAGAAGGCAATGAAAAAACACCCTCGTCACCCACACTTGCGAAGATTGGCTATACATTTCGCAGTTGGTGGAGAAATGGAAATGCCGGCCACCGAGAAAACCGGACTAATCTGGGCAGACTCTATGGAAGGAGACTTGGAGAAGAATTGGGAGAATTCACACAATGTAGTAGCATCACCGGACAATACCAGTAAACCAATGAAAATTCATTCGTGGAATGCAAATGCCTGGGTTGCTAGGCGAGAGACTACGGTCAAAAATTTAGGTAAGAAGGGATGGAAGAAGGCGGTGTGGTCGACTCAACCTTATGCTAATTATTTGATAATGACAGGAATAATTACCACTGTTGGCGGGGTTCCTATCGATTTAGGCCTGCCTGGTTGGATTGATTTCAAGGCTTGTGAGAAAGCGAACTTATTCGATTTATAATCACAATAAATTATCCACTAAACCTTCGATATCTTGCGTTTTTCCGCAATATCTGCACCGAAGTTCCAGAGGATCTCGGCTAGTAACTATCAACCTGTGAGGCAATGGCTCTCTTGGATTAATTGTTATGCAGTTCGTGAATGTACATCTAGCAACATTGTGAACTTCATCAGTCAGGTTAATTTCCAGTTTTTCTGCTACTGAATACGCACGGATAATAGCTACAGACGCATCAGGAGCGACCAGAGCCAGGCGGTCCAATTCATTTTGAGTCAATTCTCTATCTTCGACTTTTATGATGTCCTTTCCACCCATTTTCTTCGAGGGTACATTCATTACGAGGGATACAGGATTAGACATGTCTCCCTCGATTCCCAGCATCTTAAGTACAGACAGGGCTTTACCTGCGGGGATATGGTCAATTACTGTTCCATTTCTAATCGCAGTCACTCTTCGCATGTTTGCTTCTTGACTCATAGAACCACCCCTTTTTCTGTAATGTTTTCCGGAACACTCACTCCTAATAGCCAGCACATAAGTGACATTCGGGCTACGACACCATTGAATGCTTGTTCGAAGTATCTGGCATGCCTTGTTCCATCCACAGATGGATGTATTTCGTCAACTCTTGGCAGTGGGTGCATGATAATCATCTCAGGCTTTGCACCGTCTAAATCGCTTGCATGCAATTTGTAAGCTCCTGCAACCTTGGCGTATTCTTCCTCGTCAGGGAACCTTTCTTTTTGGATCCGAGTCATGTAAATTACGTCAGCCTCGTCGATATGTCCAAGTAAATCATTTGTTTCTTTTACCTCGGCACCGTGTGCTACAAGGTCAGCAACAATCTCTTCAGGCATCTGTAGGCTTTCTGGAGAGGCAAACGTAACATTACACCCAAAACGAACTAGTGCATGTGAAAGGGAATGCACTGTTCTACCGTATCTTAAATCTCCAGCAAGTACAACATTCAATCCTTCCAATGTTCCATGGGCTTGCCTAATTGTGAACAGGTCTAACATTGTTTGAGTGGGGTGGTGCCCTGCACCGTCTCCACCGTTTAGAATGGGAACCATTGCGCTATCACAAGCGTACTGTGCGGCGCCCTGTCTAGGATGGCGCATTGCAATAATATCCGTATAACCATCAACCATCTGGATAGTATCAAACAGAGTCTCACCTTTTACCACAGATGATGTTTTTACGTCGCCTAGGTTAACAACATCTCCCCCTAACCTCTTCATTGCAGTTTCAAATGACATCCTAGTTCTCGTCGATGGTTCGAAAAATAGGTTGCCAAGAATCCTACCTTGGAGAAGAGGCAAGTACATCTCTCCTCTAGCAACGGGTAATAGTTTCTCAGCGTCATCCAAAATCGAAATAATCTCCTCATTTGTTAGGTCATCCATCGTAATTAGCCCGGGCATTCAGGTCCCCCTTCCCCAATATATGGGCCAAAGCCGACCATGAACATATTGGCGCGAATATCCGTTTTCTTGATGTGGTATGAATTCCCCCTAGGGAACATGCGAAGAGTTCTGCTTCTCGTTCTTTTGCTGCTGGTGCCAGCGGCGTGGGCAGAAGAACCTGCAGCGTGGTTGGTCGAGGTTGAAGACCCGTTTGGTAACCCAATTGAGGGATGTGAAATTGTTCTAAAGGAGCCGTGGACAGGGTCGATAATTGATAATCCCGGAAAAGGAATGTATCAACCGAGTGCTACCTGTGAAGGCTATGTCGTTATGTGGAGTCCTCCGATCCCATCAACACAAACAACAGTCGTTCTTCAAGCACATCCAATAATAGACGACTTGTTCTCTGTGCAGGGTGCGCACACCATGCAGGTGCAGGGTAGCACTTGGCAAGTCCCAGTTAGTGACGGAGCAGTGGATGCGCCGAGTGGCATACCAATTATTCTAATCGGCGATGGTGGGACAGCGATACGTAATAGCGAATCTACAATCTCTATACCTGCTAACTTAACCACGTATTCTTTCACTGGGAACTACTCAGAGAACATCTCAGTAAAAGCGATCCATTTGTCTTCAGGAATGGTGGTAGAATGGCATGAAGAGAATTTGACCGTAGGCGAGTACGGTGGAGGATGGATCGCCAGAGTTTACAACAAGGCAGTACCTGTTGGTATCTCAACTTGGCCACCTACGGATCAATGGGTTTCAGAACAAGTAAATTCAACAAAAATTTCTGGATTATCAAAAATTGAGTTCACATCTGGATTGGAGCCTAATCAGAACATAACAGGCCTGTGGTCGGCCGAGCACGTTTTCAACAATGGGTTAGGTTTACCATTTATCCCAGGGGTATCTGCAGGGATTGAAAGTCAAATTAACCGGTATCTAGATGGGAGTGTGGCAAATTTAAATGCGCTCATTGAGACAATATACTACCACAATGGAAAACACGCGTTGTGCTGTCTAATAGATGATAAAGAAGTCAAGTTTTTTAATTTCAATATCAACTCGAATATAGAAATTAACTCAGGTTATTGGGGTTGGACTGAGCAAGCAACGATTTCTGCTGAACGTTCCAGTATCAATCTCATGAGATTCGAAGTGCCATTCCAGAACGATATAAGGCAGACTACGCCATTGACAATATCTACTAATGGCGAATGGCAATACCTTTCAAGTCCATTAGGCGATTGGATTGCGGGAACTCCAGATAATTTCACCCTCATCAGAGACGACACATCTATTTCAGGATATTACACTATAACACTGGGTAAGAATAGCCCTCCAGTAGTGTCCTTATCTGAGGCAAACGCCTTGCCTTGGAATAATGTATCATATGATTTTCAACCCGAAATAATCGACGCACCATTATCGGTTCACACGTGTGATTGGAACATTTCGGGGATAAGTCAGAACTTGGGTATCAATCTATCAGCTTTTGATAAGGATTCACTGCTTCCAATTTCGGTGGTTTGTGAGGACGAGGGTGGATTGACCGGTTCATATTCTACTAGTCTTGTTCTAGATGGCTCTCCGCCATCTATAAACTCAAGTAACGATATTCACGAAATCTCACCAGGGTTCTTTGAATGGTATTTGGATGTAAGTGATGACCACGATGATAGTTTGGAGGTTTATTGGACGAGCAACAAATCAGAAGGCTGGTGGTATGAGGGTCAGTTCCTGCAAACCTCTTTCAACCCAGACTATAATCTAAATTCAATTAATGATAATATTACGGAACGCCACAAGCAGAGGAATCCCATCGAATACTGGCTAGCAGCAAATGTTAGTGATGATGTCGGCCAGGTCACTTATGGTAATTGGACGGTAAAACTCCTCGACAAATCAGGCCCTGTAATTATTGGCACGCTCGAGTCAAGAGGGGATGATGGAGAGTGGAAAGAACAAACCTCGATCACTCGGCCAGGAGACGAATTGAGGCTAAATTTAACGGCTAGTTTTGACGACCATAATTCAATTGATAAAATTAGTTTTCAAATTGAAAAATCATGGTCCAGTAATTCGGTGACTGAAACCCCAATTTCGTCCTTTTCACGCTGGAGCCAAGTGCAATATATCACCCTGCCTGAATTAGAAGTTGGTTCTCATCAACTATCTGTGGTAGGAACAGACGAATCCGGGAATCATGGCGGGAGTACATTCTCAATTGCAGTCGCACCACCGATTGAAAGAAACTTAGAGATAATCGATATTTCTCTTGCGACTAACGACATAGAACCAGGCGAGAATCAATTTATGATAACAGTACAAAATAATGGAGCTAGTACGACGGAGTTTATTTTGTGTAGTGGGAATGATTGTGTTGATTCTATAGTAGGCCCTTCGACTTACATGCAAACGTCCACTACAATAGTAATGATGAAAGTCGACATGGATTGGTTCGAAACCTTTAGTGTAGAATTGTCTTATCTTGATGATTCCAACAAGACTGTAGTCAAACATTCTACAACCGAATTCAATACAGGTGCAGGCATTGGCGGTTTGGAATTATCAATAGCGGTAGTTCTCGGAGTCATTGGAATTATGTTAATTAGGTCACGCAACCAACCGAGATTCTGATATGATTGATGGTTCTAGGTTGGATTATGGATGGCTTTGTTGATTTGGATGAAGCGGTTCAGTCAGAGATGAAAAGCCGGTTAGATAGAATTGAAAAACTTGCAGGGATTTCTGCTATCACACTACTTGGGACAGCAGTTTGGCTAGCATGGCCAACGATGAAATCTGGTGTTGGTGGAGAATCCTCTACAATCGATATTGTATACGCAATGATAATCATCGCTTGGGGTATATTTGTTCAAGATCTTGGAGTGATGGATAAAAAATCTCGATCAAGGATTGGCGTAATTTCCGCAATAGCATGGCTTCCACTAGCCGTGGTTTCTTTGTCGTATTTGGAGGGGGACAATTCTGAATTGATTGGTATGACTATCATGATAATAGTCTCTTGCGCACTTTTTGCAACAAGTAGAGACATCCTACGCGGCGATATTGCAGTATTGAAATTCAGGTCAGTAATGGGCCTGCTCGGTTTTATTCTGTCGGTTTCTTTAATGACAACAAGCAATTTTCAAGACTATTCCTCGTTCGCACAGGCAGGATTTTGTGCCTTTGGTCTATTCTTAGTGTTCTCGGATTGGTTTGGAAAGGACGACCAAAGAGGATTAAGAAGGAAGTTTAATTCTAGATTGAATCTCATGGAGGAGAGGATACTCGTTCTCAGAAGTGAAGGCTCAGCTGTTGACCAAGCAGCGAGTCTGATAATGACTGCTAGGGAAGAAGGGCACAGAGAACCAGAGTGGGGGATGAGACTGCTCGATGAGGCAGACGAGGATATTGAGAGGGCCCTTTCCTTGGCAGACGATGTTGACGAAATCAGAAATGATTCTCTTCGGGCGGTTGAAACTGCGGAACAAATTGCACCAATTGCCAAGCGTCCCAGGAAAGCTTGGGATATGGGCCAAAGAGAAGTCGAATTAGGAAGTCTGAGAGAAGGAGAGGCACTTTTCAGACAGGCTAAACGAAGAGCGAGTGAAATTATCCAATGGTGGGAAAAAGCAGAACAAGCAATTAGAGAGGGTGCTGCATTGTTGTCATCGACGAAGCACGTTAATGAAAATCTTGAAGATATTTTGGCAGATGCAAAGAAGAAATTGATGTCTGAAAAGCCAAAGAAAGCTTACGAATTTGCTATGGTTATACCAGATCAATTAATTGCAAGCGGAGAGGCTATGGATGCGGCTGAAATAGCGATTAGAGAGGCTGCAAGGCAATTAAAATCAGCAGATGGTATCAACAAACAAATCCTTGAACAAAGATTGGATAATGCTGAGACGGAATTAGAACAAGGCAATTCTGCTCAAGCAAAAGGCCTAGCAGACGGTATTGTCAGAGAAATAAATTCAGAAAGAGAAGCAATGGATGACGTACGAAGAGCATTAAGGCAAAAAGTACACCTAATCTCGACTTGGTCAGAAAGAGAAGATGCCGATGATTGGAATGATAGGTTGCTGGAGATAGAATCCTTTGCTGACCAAAAGGAATGGTCACATGCTGCAACCTTGCTAGAGAGACTAACAATTGAACTCGACGCTGAGGGCAAAGCGAGCGATGAAGCAGGTGAATTATTACAATACGTTTTGGATGAATGGAAAATTCTGCGTAATCAATGCGATGCAAGTGGTATTAAGCCCACAGATGTAGAAAGAAAATCGGTAGAAGAAGCAATTGCTTTGGCGGAGGAAGCGCACAAAGCCGGAAATATCGAAGAGTCTCTTGAATCCCTTGGTTTGGCAGATAATTTTATGGAAAAATTGAGGAGAAGAGTCTGATTAATCCATCTGATTTTTCATTTCACAAGCCTTACATATTGTGCCGCTGCAAATCTGCCCACACTCTGGACAATTTATTGGAGTAGCAGTGTTAAACTTCTTACCCGCCATAGAATGTAGTTTTTTTAGGTCATCAGCCATTCTTAGTAGTCCATGTCTAGTACCTGGCACATCTGATTCCATCATGGCTATTGTTTCTCGGTGCCTGAAACGTAGCGCGCCATCGCCGTGCGGGCACTCTTCATGATGGATTGGTAGATTCTTGTGCAGCGCATATAGGTGTATTTCTTGTTCTGGAATCCAGCGTAAAGGAACAATCCTTGGTGCCATTCCTTCCAATGGTGTATTGGTATGTGGGGCCAGTCTGAGCGTTCTCTCTAAATCTCCATTTTGCATATTCATCATAATCGTTTGAGCCATATCGTCTAGATTATGACCTAGCGCTATAACGTCTGCGCCAACTCTCTCTGCGAGGTGATTAATACCTTGTCTCCTGAAAACTCCACAGTAAGAACAAGGTGCACGCTTTTCATTTAATTGCTCTATTTTATCTACGACTTGATCCATCTCTTTGAAACCAAGTTCTGGATAAGATACGGTTTCGAATCTTACACCTAAATCTTCACAAAGTTTTCTCGCACATTCTAGTGATGGTGGTCTGTAACCTTCAATTCCCTCGTCAACACATCCACCAATTATTGTTACATCCCTTCTTCTACTGAGGTTTTCATGTATTCTTTCTAATAGTACTGCAGAATCTTTTCCTCCAGAAATTGCAACTAGAATTGTGGTATGCTTACCCTTCGGCAGTATCAATTGTTCTCTTAGTGCTTTAGATACCTTCTTTCGAACGCTATCAGCCAAATGCGCGCCGCACATCATTCTCCCAGAATATACCTGATGATGAATCGCAGGATTGCGACATTTGTCACAACTGGGAACATCAAACAGCTCGGCCATATAACCTCCACGAGGTTCTCGACTTGATGCCAACGGTCAAATAATCCAATTAGAAAATCAAATTTTCAATTAGAATATAAGAAAAAGAACTAGGATGAATATAGATTTAGTTGGCAAAATCAAACAACCCTCTAAACCGCCCTACGGGCGCTTTCAAAAGCCAAACTTCTTGAAGCCCTTTTCAACCTGCACCATATTGAGCGCACATGATGCAACGCATTTTGACCGGTTTTTCTGACCTTCCCGGTGCAGATCAAGCCTACATTATTTCTCGTAGAGATGGCTTGGTTGCAGCAGTTGGAAAGAGAGGTCGTGCACCTATGGTTGAGTATGCCACCAAGATAGTTAAGGCACTCGATAAACTTGGCAAATCCGATAGTGTTGGAAAAGGTCTGGAGTTTTGGTCTGAAGGAGACGGCTTGTTTCTTCTAACTCGAATGAATGAAGATGCATGCTTGGTTATATCTGGAAAGAAAGGTGGCAGAATTGCTAGGTGGCGACATGCCGTCGAATGCGATATTGATGTGCTAAACTCAATGATGAGGTGACGGACATGTTCGATTTACCATATGGAATGCCTGTTGATGATGAAATCGATGTGAGTGATGGTTCAATATTGCCATTTGATAATGGTTCTGTTACGACGTATTTAGGAAGACGTTCAACAGCAAGCGGTCACAGAATTATCCGAGCCGGGCGTGTAGTAGGATGGATTGCTGAACCTGCAAAAGGGAAAGTGTTGTTGTGTGGAAAGGCTGCAAAAGAACGTCTTGAGTCATTGGAGATGGACCAGCATCGATTAATTGCGAAAGTTTGGACTCAATCAGCACTTGGTTCTGTAGCTGAAATAATTCCCGAAGCATTTGAGCACAGTGCGGATATGAGAGGACTTATTGGTTCAGGCGATTCTCTAGAGAGGCTCTTATCACGCGACCTCTCCTCGGTTTTAACCCAATTAGTTACACGCCCCGAAGTTCGCGGTGGGATTGCAGTAGATTCAGGCATGTTGATAGATGACGCGGGCGATTTACCATCTTCGGCAGACAAACTTGCAGCTCAGGTAGGGGAAACTCTAGCGGGTAGAAAAGCAATGGCTAGTGACTTGGGACTTGATGGCGCAGGGCATTGGACCCTCCATACAGGAGACGGGTCTCTCCTCCTTGCTGAGGCGGGTGATGTAGCCCTCGCAGTATGGACTGAAGCAGATGTGGACCACAGCCGATTAATCAGCCAAATCGCTGCAATAATGGATGGGCAAGTTGACGCTATGGGTTCTCAGGGTGAGGCACTTTCAGATGGGCACGTTGTGAGAGAAGGTCGCGGAGGAACCGACGCTATCCTTTCCATGCTAACAACCGCAGTCGAGGAAGGTCTAACTGGGCATCTATCAGCAGGAAAATCGTCTAAAGCAATTCGAGTCGCCCTAGTAAAAGGTGTTCCTGTGGCAATGCAAGCACCAGGGAAGACGAAGATAGTCGAGGCTGTAAATCAGTTGTGTGAATCGCGAAGAGTCCTTACACTTCACAGGTTGCCAGTAGGGACAATCCTCGGCCCAGAATCGGGTAATGTCATTGATTTCAATCTCGAAAAGTTTTGTGATGAATTAGCAACAACAAGAACTCGTTCAGAATCTAGGCAAGCATTGTTAGGTCAGATGTTGATGCAGCTCTACGGCTTCGAGATTGGCTTGCAGAAGTTGCGAAAAGAACGTACGAGATTCGAATTTGCCATCAAGATTGCCATTCCTTCGGAAGGTCTCGCAACGGTTGAAAGTTCATCAGGCATTGATGATGGGCTGAGAAGGAAATTAGAAAAAGCGGAATTGAAACTTTTAGAAGCAAATCAAGAAATAGCATCGCTGAAAGTATCTCTAGAATCGTCGCAGATGTCTGAAAGCGCAGCAAAAGTGAATGCGAGTGAAGCAAATCGACAGGCTTCTGATGTGCAAGAAAAAATAGCATCCTACAATCGAACCATAGATCAATTGCAACTTGACTTATCTGCAGCGCAAGCAAGTGCTGAGAATTCCGAATCCAGAAGTGACAGGTTATCGAAAAGAATCAACGAACTTGAACATCAGCTCAGCGAAAGGGCAGTTGAACTCGCAAGGATCCTCGGTGATAGCAGAGAGAGTGCAGAGCTCTCATCAAAAATCGAGGAAATGGCAACAAAGGAAGCAGCATTATCGAGCGATATCGATTCACATTCAGCAACACTGGCTAGTATAAGATCTAGAATTGAAGACGACCAACGCCGTCAAAGGATGATTGAAGAGCAGGTCGAAGCAACTAGAGACCGACATCGTCGGGCGCAAGGCGAGCTTTCGGAACTAGAGGCCAAAATAAATGAAGCCCATCTAAGGCTAAAGCAGGTTCAGACTGAGGCAAAGACGGCTAGCGATAGAACACAGGATGACAGAATAAGACTAACAGAACAAGAAAATAGAGCATCAATGATACAGTCTGAAATGAGAGAATTGATGGATGAAAGGCGCCAAATCTTGAGAGAATTGGGTGACTTAGGAGCAAGAAGAGGTCAAGCTGAAGCTGAATTGTCGACCTTGCTAGACCAAGCAGAAGCTCTTTCTATTGCGCATGAAGAAGCGTTATCGGACATTCAGGAGGCAGAAATGCTTCGGGCTAAATTATCAGAAGAACCGCTTGCCCAGGCCCTCCTGGAAGATGGTAACCAGTTTGAAGGCCTTGGCCCAGTCTTAGAAAGGTTGGAACATGCTAGAACACTGGGATACTCTGTATCGTTACTAGATCGAGCAGTTGAACGCGCTTTACAAGTTATACAAGCATGTGTCGATCATGTCGCCACTACGCCCCGCCACTTACTATCCAATGAGGTAATGTCTTTACTCGAAAGGCAGGTTCCTCAAACCGCAGGAGCGGTTAGAGGTTTAGCAAGGTGGTCTGTACAACAGAGGCTAGAACACCACCTAGGGGAGACAGTTACAAGTCTGGTTTTAGACCTAGAAAGTCTACTAGAAGACTATGATAGGTCAGTCACAATGTTACGTCGAATAAGAAATGTGCTTGAGCAGTTAGAAAAATTAGGTGCCCCACCTGAACAGGTTCAAGCATTAATGAATAACACCCGCAGGCCAGAATCATTACCTGTTCTCGCTCGTGAAACTCGTGCTTTGATTCAAAAAGCATTGGATGACATACACCTCGAATCCGATATGAGAGATGCAGGCTCAGCGGTAAAACTTGAGGCTACCACCAGCGCTCTTGAGGAACTACTGACTCAATTAGATGCTAGTGGCTTTGTCAATGGTGAGGTCAGAGGCGCTCTTTGGGACTTCAAGCGTGAGGGATTACTTCCTTTCGAGAGAGATACAGTTCCGGCGGGTGAAAGAGCCCCAATCAATGAAGGCGCACTAGAACAAATGAAGGGCGAATTAATCGATGAAGAAGTTGCTGTTGCGGTTGAAGTAAGTGAAATCACGGAAGAGTGGGAGGAATTATCCACGCCTGTGCAGGAAGAGGTAACAAATTCTCTTTCGCCTGCCTCAACCATTTCTCAAGAAGACGAAAGAGCAACACTTGAGGAAGAATTAGCCAGGCTAGATGCAAGGTGGGCAAGAAGAACAGAACCAGAGGAAAGAGGCGATATTGCAGATACTGCACTTGATGACCTAGAACAATCTTTGGACGGAATTGATCTTTGAGGTGTAAAAGTGGTCTCAGTTTATCCTTTATGGATTGAGAGACTTGTATTCTTCACACTTATCACCCTTGGAATATACCTTGGAATAGTTCTTGGGGACACTTTGTCTGGAATAGGGTTAATTTTAGCGAGATTCTGTGGAATACCACTACTGATTTTGGTATTAACAGAAGGAATCGGGCGGGGTATTCAATCTGCTTTGTCGAATTAATCATCTTTTTGAGAGTGATGATTCGACTAGCCCCCAAACTCTTTGCCACGGTACTATAAATCGCAGCAATGCCATAATTCCAAGGAATAGAAGAGCTGAAATTACCAATCCATAGGTCAAAGTGAGTTCGATTGATTCACCTACCTGAGAAGCCCATTGTGAGCCGGTAACACCGCCAACCCAATCAAGCAACACTGAATGGAATCCTAGTGCGACTGTTGTTGTTATTACCGTCAGTGATAAGAAAACGGCTGTATGTCTGATGTGACCGTTTAGTAAATTGTCCATCTGGGCGACATATTCGGGGTCTCTTTTACATGATTCTGGAAGCCTGTAAGCGTATTCTAATTGTCTGATCACTCCGAAAGCAGACTCTTGGAAGACCATCATCAAACAAGCGATTAAAATCAATGAAAATTGTTCTGCAGTAACTAATCCGAAAACCGTAGGCTCTGATACGATGATTTCGAGTGTGGTTAATTGTGAGCCGTAACTACCTAGCTGTGACCTTATGAGAGGGAAGGTTAGGATTGCGTGTATTCCAAGGAATAGGAGAGTGAATCCTATGGCCCATGCAACACCTCTTCTTGACAAGCCCCATATTCCTCTTGTTCCAGTAATAATCGGGAGTAAATAGAAGGTAAGAATGACAAATGAAAGCATCATTAGTAGCGGCCATTCCAGTAACTGGAGAACATCCTCATCTGGAGCATCCCAACCACCATCGACTAACTGCCACACATATCCAAGTGTGAAACGTCCGGCTAAAACAATAATTAGCGTAAGGATGAAACCTAGTTTAACTCTTTGTTGGAATTTTGGCGTTTGGAAAGCAAGTATTGCCATTGAACCTCCCAGGCCTAGCCCTAAACCAAGAGGGACGTAAAATCTCGCAAGCCCGGAACTACCGCTGCCAGTTAACCAGTCTGCGAGGGGTAATTCAACCCCCAAGCCGGTTTCTAGGGTATCAAATAATTGAGTGTGGTCGATACTTCCAACAACATATGTTGAAACGACTTCTAAGTACATCCAAACTAGTGCCAGTGTAGCCAAAACCTGTAAGGTTACAATTTGCCATTGTACACGTAATTGTCGCAAGTGTAGTGAGCGTGCTCCTTCTCCTTGAGGTGTTACATCTCCTGCCATAGTATCACCTCAGAAACCCCTCACCTGCAATAGAGCCTGAGATAGGTCCATGTCAGGCATCCAGTCGATCACTTGGCTTCCGAAGCCAGCGAGTGAAGTTAGTCTGTTTTGTCTTTCCAGTTTGAGAACCTCGTAAGACATTCTTGGTATGCGACTAACCAGTCTTTCGAAGTCGATGGAGGACGGTGATAGTACTGTTACTTCGTGACCTCTTCCAACCAAATCTCTTACTGCAGAGGGAACTGTTCCATCTCCTTCACATGATGAGATGATAAATACCGGGCTACCTCTGCTAAATCTCGCCGCGAGACTGTTTGTCACCGCTTGTAGAGGCATAGTACCTCTTGGAGCGACTCCTGCTAGCGATGATAGAATCTTGAAGTACTGCTTGTCTCCAGTGTCTGGAGGCAAGAAAGACAGTTTCTCGTCGTAAATTGTTAATGAGACTGAATCTCGTCTCTTGATGAAGAATGAAGCGAGGCTTGCAGCAGCCACTGTGCCCATCTCTAGTGGGTTCTTCAGGACAGTGCCTATTCTAGCAATGTCGCGGCTGTCCAGTATAATGTACAAATCTGTAACAGCATCCCTACACTTTTCATTAATCATTAGGTCTCCTGTTCTAGCAAAAGCCTTCCAATTGATATTCTTGAACGGGTCTCCTGGAACATATTCTCTGAGTGAGTAGAATTCTGTACCGGGACCCGGTGTTCTAAGTGTTGTAGCTCCTGTGTACATTTTTGCGGTCCTTGAACGAATGAATGCTTCTTCTACATCACGAATTTGAGGGAAGATGATTATGTCGGAGTGGTGGTCAACATACATTTCGTCAACAGAGAGATTGAATGTATTTCTGTATCTTAGTGACACAGGACCTATCGAATAATGTCCTCTCAATGGGCACCTCAGAACATAGCGTATTCTCGCACTCTCTCCCGGCTTCAAATTAAGTCTCATTTGATTGAGTCCACTTCGTAGTTTCATTTCGTGCGGGACGTTATCATAAACTTCTAACTGCTGGGTTTTTCTCCTACTCCGGTTGGTTACGAGAAGTTCGACATAAAGGTCGTCACCCTTGTACAGATTATCTGCGGAGAGGGTTCTCTGAACTTCGACATCTCCATGGCCACTTATCCAAGAATTAACTACAATGAAAGCAATGAATGCTATCCCTAGTATCATCATCTGGTGATTCGATATCATCATTCCAATCAAAATTAGGGCAATTCCGCCAGTGAATGTAAATGCTGCTTTTCTAGTCCACATTTAGCTCACCTCACGTCCTTCCCCAGACTTTAATTCGTTTTACGATTGCAACGGTCTGCTCTAAAGAATAATTTTTGTTCTCGAAAACAAACTTGACAAGCACCGGGTCGTTGATCATTCCCTGAAGTTCTCGAGCGGGCAGTGAGTCGAATTCTTCTCTTGTTAATCCATTTTGGTTCCTTACTTTAGACAGGAATACCTGTTTTATTTTGTTGGATTTTGCATAGTATGTGTATCTATTTGCGTCGCCAAATCCGTAGTAGATAATACTGAATACATGTCTCCATGGCTCTGGGTCTTTCTTTTTTAGTAGAACTCCTTCAAACGCGATAAATAAAATCAGGAATAAAAGAAGCATTGCAAGCCCTTCACCTGTGAAATATACCAGCAAGAAATAGATTGTATTGTATGATTCTGAGGCTATGCTTGGTTGGATATGCCTGCTTTCATCGAAAATCACCATTGCGTTTGGAGCTACTTCAGGGACTGAACTAGATTCTCCGGGGTTTTCATCTGTGTAGACTAAAGAATCGGCAATGTAGTCTTTAGCCCATTTGCGGTTATCATTGCGCGGAATTTCTTTATCTGTGTCCCCATAATAACCATCATTGTAACGTTCATAATCGTAGAGAGCATTTGTCAACGCTGATCCATCGGCAATGAAGGTAATTCTTCCACCTTGCACAAAGTTACAATCTTGGGATATGCACACTTCAACTGATAGGGTAAACTGGCCCCATAAATCAGGAGTCTCGGAAGTTTGCTCAGAACCCACCCATATTTCGCCATCACCATTAACGTCAATAGTAGCCTCTGCAGAAGTCATTGCTCGAATCTGGGTTGCTTGCATACCAGTTTTTGCATTCTGGTCAACATCTATTCCGGTGATGTTATTCAGTAGCATCTTGTATGATGCATTGTATTGTATTGTTCCATCCAACCAGTGTTGTTCACAAACCCCCGAATCGCTTTTTGGTATCACTCTTCCGTCGTAAATTTTGCAAATGTGTGCCCCGCTATCCTGAATATTCCATCTGCTGTGATTTTCAAGAGTTGTCGGGTCTAGTTTTGTTCCATCCATGCCACAAGGGTTTTCTTGTACGCACATCCAGACGAAATTGTAATCCAGTTCTGTTGCGTATACAGTGTCAAACAATTGTACACCTTTGAATTCAACACCAAATGCTTCAGCAATAGATGACGAGTATCCAAAGTCATCCATAACTAAGACGTCACCTCCTGCGAAAACAAATTCTTTGATTGCTTCAACTTCCGCAGGAGTATACCCATCTTCCTCTGCAAATGTTAGGAAACCGTCAGATGAAAACTGAGGCAGAGAAAGTGTATCCCTCTCAACCCCTGCGATTATGAAGGTTGTATTTGCAGGGTCTTCAATGTCTGCGAGTAGTAATGGAGAGGACACAAGCGATTTTGTTTCAATACCCATATCCTTGATGTCTTCACGGAATGCAGACATATCATTCCAATCATCACCATAGGCGGAAAGGCCGTCTTCATTGCCGATATTTATTACCTGGGAAATCACAGTTGATAGAAGCATTATGAGAACAAACCAGAACGCAATTTGAAGAGCGAGCCTTCGTTTGTTAATGCGCGGTTTTTCGTCCAAACTATCACCACTGGTACAAGATACAGACAACCGACCCTAACATTGGGTTTAGAAGGTTGTGGGCTGATGATACTTTATTGCTCAGCGTCTTAACACGATGCGTGCGCCTATTTGTGAGATTTCCTGTGCGGGAACTTGACACAATCCCCCCTCGCTAGGCCATGGGAGTTTACTTACGTCAATCTCGGGAACAACCTCAACCAAAATTTCGGCAATTTCACCACTTCTTGGCTCGATAACAATGTCTGCGAGGTGTCCAAACAATTCACCATTGATATCGACCACAGCACGTTTGAGGAATTCTCCGCTGAAACTCGACATAGTAGGACCCTGCTCCCTCTTGTTGATGCAATAAGTTACGATTATTCAAACATGCGGATAATCGGAGAATCTACATTGACTCCATTCCATACCCTGTGTCTCTCGACCTCTTGATATTTGAAAGTCCTGAGGTCAGTCTTTCTTCCATCTTTGAGTAATACTCCAACATTTCTGGTGTAACAGTAGGCCTTACTCTTGATATTGCATCTTCAAAGTGTCCCTTTGTAACTTTCTTTTTGCCTGCTCGCATTGCAATAAGCGCTGCTTCTCTGCAGACAGCTTCGATATCTGCACCGGTGAAGCCTTCCATGCCGCCTAGAATGTCTTTCATTGAGAAAGAGGATAGTGGCATATCTGCTGAATGAATGTCCATGATTGCCTCACGTGCGGGTTTGTCTGGTGGTGGAACGTGTAGTACACGCTCGAATCTTCCGCTGCGAAGTAAAGCAGGGTCAATCATTTCAGGTCTATTGGTTGCTGCTACGATGATAACTTCATCCAGGCTTTCAACCCCGTCCATGCTTGCTAACAATTGGTTTACGACTCGGTTTGCGACGTCCGATCCACCGGTTTGAGAATTTGATGATCTCATCCCAGCAATTGATTCAAATTCGTCCAAGAAAATGATTGAAGGCGAGGACTGTTTTGCCTTTTTGAAAATTTCACGAATCGCCTTTTCGGATTCACCAACCCATTTCGAGATAAGTTCAGGCCCCTTTATTGAAATGAAATTTGCTTTTGCTTCGTGTGCTATTGCTTTTGCCAGGAGTGTTTTACCAGTTCCTGGTGCTCCGAATAATACAATACCTCTTGGTGGCTTAATTCCAAAGTGTTCGAACAGTTCGGGTTTAGTTAACGGCCATTCAACACTTTCCTTCAGGCGGTCCTTTATCTCGGTTAATCCACCTACGCTGTCCCATGACACGTCGGGGATTTCCACGTAAATTTCTCTGAGTGCACTTGGCTCGATTTCTCTTATAGCTAGTCTGAAATCATCCATCCTTACTTCCATCTTTTCTAGTACTTCAGGCGGTATTGTTTCCTCGTCAAGATCTATCTCCGGCAGATACCGACGTAGTGCTTTCATTGCAGATTCTCTGACTAATGCGGCTAAATCCGCACCAAC
>Ga0163109_10001471_pt1 | contig 18610 bp, 19 predicted proteins | sample CRUFie1St13metaG_FD_108704 | JGI IMG/M metagenome (GOLD analysis project Ga0163109, IMG submission 108704) | Marine microbial communities from the Costa Rica Dome - CRUD Field 142mm St13 metaG | ecosystem: Environmental > Aquatic > Marine > Oceanic > Photic zone | place: Costa Rica: the Eastern... | reverse complement strand
TGATTTAAATAAATCAATAGAAGATTTTGTTAAAAAAAATATTTAATTATTTATTATTTTTATTAATTTTTTATGTAAATTTTTATCAGAAAAATCTATAAAAATTATTTTTGATGACCTCAAACCATTATAAAATTTTTTTAGATTTTTATCGCAGAAAATTGTTAAGTTATTTTTTAAGGAATTTATAAGATGAAGACTGTAAAGATTTTCTAATCCATTAAATGTATATTGATAATTTTTCAGACAATTTTCATATTTTTTTTTAGAAACTTTTCCATAATTATAAAAAATATCACTTTTTAATGTTTCACCAATAACATCAATTTTTATATCTTTTGATAATATTTCTAAATTTGAAATTAAATTATGATTATATTTTGTAGGGTGTTTTCTAAAATAAAAAAGTATTTTTTTATTTTTTTTTGTTTTAAGGTTTTGTTTAAAATTTTTTAATACATAATTAAAACTACATTTCTTTAAATATTTTTTTGGTATTTGATCTTGTAACATATTTGTTGAGAAGTTAATTTTATTCCATTTATTAAAAATGAAAAATAAACTTATTTTATAAAAAAAATAAATTAAAAATTTATATCTAATTTTTAAAAATAAATTTTGATTTTTATTATAAACTGTTCCAGTAACTGGACCTAATATTGTATTTTTTGGAAGCAAAATAAATAGAAAAAAATTCCAAAGAGGTAGGTAGTTAATATAGCAAGTTTTGTATCCATTTAAATTGTGGAAATTAATTTTTAAAATAGAATAAAGTGGTTTAAAATATTTAGAGTAGATAGAATTATAGTTTTCTTTTTTATTATTGTTAAGTGGAATAAATTTGTATTTTTTATTTTGTTTTTTTAGATCACCTAAATATTTATTTGCAAGAATGCCTTCCCCAGATTCAATTCTTAGGTCTGATGCCCAATAATAAATTTTTTTTTTTGACATTAATATTTAAATATTTTTTGAGGTTTTATTTTTAAGTATCATGTAAGATAAAATGAATATTAAAAAATCTATACTAAAAATTGCTAAAGAAGTTTCTAGAATCGATCTCTGAGTGATTATGATTATCAATAAGAGGGATAAACTAGAAATGAAATCAGTTTTTAAGATTTTGATTTTAATGTATTTAATAAAAAAATATAATGTTCTAAGATTTATTAATAAAAGGAATATACCAGCAAGAATACTTCCAGATAATAAAGTATATAAATAAGCATTATGAATTGATTGTTTAAAATAAATCCTATCTGATTGTGCGCCGTATCCTATTAATGGTTTTGATATAATTAGATCGTAAGCTTTTTTCCAGTTTTCAAATCTGCCGGATGAGTAACTATTTAAACTGTCAGGATTTTGATCCCTTAATATAGAATTTTTTGCTATGTGACCTATTATCTCCATTTTTGAATCAGAAGTTTTGAGGTCCTCTTTATAAAAATTTGTATAGCTATATTTATATTTAAGATAATTATATGAACTATTAATTATTAAAGGTATCAGCAAAGAAAATAATAATATTTTTTTATTTAAAATAATTTTTTTAAAATAAAAAATTATTAATGCTAAGTTTATACCGATGAATATAAATGAAACAGTTCTTGATTGGAATAAATTGGTGCAAGTCGCAAAAAAACAAATCAACAAAAGTAGTTTATAGTCATTTTTATGATTAGACCTTTTGATTAAAAAATATAATAAAAAATAAGCAAATAGCATCAAGGATATTCTTGCTAATCCTGACGATCGAGGTGGATTTTTTATTCCACTATAACTATCGTTGCTTCCCAATATTCCATAAAAATTCATATTTTTATGTTTTATCATGTCTATAATTGCGAGTGAAAAGTAAAATATAAATGCTATGAAAAGAATATAAATTGATAGCTTCATTAAACTTCTTCTTTCATCGCTATTTGTTATTGTAGTTAGAAAAAAAACAGCCAAAAACATATAAACAGGCCAAAATAAATTTGCTAAATTATTATCTACATTAATTATATTAAAAATAAAATAGAGTAAAAATATAAAAAGAAAAAAAATTGTATCAATTTCTAGAAGGTTTTTATAATTAACTTTTTTGAAAATTAAAATTGAAAAAATTAATAAAATCAGAGGTGCCAATATTCTTAATTTATTTATTAAATTAAATTCACCAAATTCTATTGGATTTAAATTAATACAAAAAAAAAAAGAAAACCAGGTTAAAGAGTAAATAATTTTTTTATAATTTTTTTGATCTAAAGTTTCCATATTTCAAATTATAATTTAATTTGAGTTTTTTTTAAGCACTAAAAAAGGTATTAAGTAAATCATAATAGATAGTATCAATGTTATATACATATTTGAAGATATATATAAAAACAAATTTGGCAAAATAGTTAATGTTAACATTATTGGCCAAATATATTTGAAATCATTTTTTATTAAATAATGATGAAAATGTGATTTGTCAGGAGTATATATTTTTTTTTTGCTTAAAATACGTTGCAATGTTACTCTGATCATATCTATCCCAGGAAAAAACAATAAAAATAAAATTTCATCAGCATAAAAATTGGTGTATGCATTGTAATCTTTTGCAATAGAAACTGAAAAAAAAATAGATAAGATACTTGTTCCAGAGTTTCCTAAAAATAATTTTCCCTGAATATTATAATAAAAAAGTAAAAACATTATGATTAATAATGTTAGGTAAACTAAATTATTATTATTTATGTAAAGAAATAATAACCAATAAATTGATACTGAGCATGAGACACCGTTGTATCCATCAATAAAATTTAAAGCATTGTACAAAGCAAAGAAACAAAAAATTGTGAAAATTAATGAAAATATATTTAATTCAATTTTAACTTTTGCACCCATAAATATTAAGTTTTCAAGAATAAAATTTTGATTTAGTACTAATAATGATGCAAGTGCAACTAAGATAATTATTGTCCTAAATTTAGGACTTATTTGTTTTATATCGTCCCATAAACCAACTATAAAAAATATAAGGTAAAAACAAATTAATGCATAAAATTCGCCCTTAGATACTGATTTATATAAAAAAAAGTTGATAAAAGTTGAAAAAATTAATGTAAAAAAAATACAAACCCCCCCAATTAAAGGAGTAGGTTCTGTATGAATTTTTCTATGATCAGGATAATCAAGTATTTTAATTTTATGTGATATAATTTTTCTTTTATTTAAAATTATTAAATTTAAAAAAATTACAATAATTAAAAAAAAGGAAGTATTTAGATTATAAAATAAATTCATATTTCCTCTTTAATTTTTTGAATAATTCTCACAATTTTGTTTATTTTTCATATTAAATGCAAAAATTTTAATATCACCTGACTTAAAAATTATATCTGGCTCATTTAAGATAAATGCTCTCATTTTTTTTACATTTTTTGAACTCTGTGATGGCTCTTGTACTAAAAATTTATTATTTACTCTCTTAACTCTGGATGCCAAGTAAATTTCAATATCTAAGTCATTGAAAATTTTACATAAACTGTGTTGATTTTTTATACTATATAATATTTTCTTACCTCCCACTAAACCCTCTAATTGAATTAGTTTTTTGTTTAATAGGTATGAAGTTTTTCCTGCCATATCACCCATTGCAAACATCTCATATTCAGAACTTTTATAGTGATCTGAAATTTTTTTTGCAATGTTTAAAATATGATCGTTATTTATTCCATAGTTTTTTATAAATAAAATAAAATATGTTAAGGCAAAAAAAATACATACAAAAGTTGTTCTGTACTTAATTAAATTGAATTTAAAAAATTTTGTAAAGTCATCTAGAACCATTGGTGTGGAGATGCTTAAAAAAAAGAAATGCCAGGTCCATAATGGCCATGCAGAACGTAAACTAGTACTAACAAAATATATCAAGCAAGTAATTAAAGCAAATTTAGTAAATTTACTTAGAAATTTGGAAAATATAAAAAACAAACCAAAGATATTTATATAAAACAATAATGAAATAAACCTCTTACCTAATCCTGCAGAACTTAAAAAAGAAAAAGTTTCATGATTAAATTTTGTCTCAATACTTAAGCTTTTTGCCAAACCACTTTCTGGAAATAGATTTTTAAAGAAAAAATAATTTATAGTCATATAAATTATTATTAAAATTGGAAGTATTGAAATTTTTAAGACATATTTAATTTTAAAAATTTTTTTTTCAAAGAAAGATTCATGAAATAAAATTATAAAGTAAAATAATATAAATTCTAATCTAGATAAAAATGTTAGAAAAGCAAAAAAACAAAAAATTATTTTATTTTGATTTAAATAGATTAAACTTTTTGAAAATAAGAAAATTGCCAATGATATCTCCATTCCATTCTTTGAAAAAAAAAGAGACAAAAAACTTACAGAGACAGATATAAAAGTTGAACTAGCTTCAGAGTAATTTTGTTTTTCTAAAAAAAATTTTAAGTTTCGAAAAGTAAATAAACTTAAAATGAAAATAAGAATTATTATTGATGAGTTAAATAAAATTTCATTTTGAATTAAAAATTTTAGAATGACAATTATTAAAAACCATAATGGTTGAAAACCATTCGTAATTGATATTTGATCAAATGATATGAGTTTATAACTTAATAAGTTCCTTGCTGTAGTTAAATAATAGTAAAAATCATCTGTGAAGGGTGCTTTTAAATCTGAACCATAATTAATTTCTAATCTTAAAAAAATAAATATACAACTGATAGCGTACAATAAATAATAAATGTTTATCTCTTTTTTCACTTTTTAATTAATATTAACATTTTATGGTTTGTATTATTAAATGGAGAATTATTATAAAATTCGAAATCTAGGATTTTATATTTATAATCTCTCTTAATTTGTTTTAATAAATTTTGAAAAAACTTTAAATTGTCAATATGTTCAAATTTCTCTTGAAAACTAATTATTGAATATTTAGTTTTTTTTATAGTTGGAATAAATTCTTTTCTAAATTTCAATGGAAATTCAGATAAAGACCAGTTGGCAATAAAAAGGTCTATTTTATTCACTTTATTTAATTTTTTTAAATAAGTTAATTCGTTAATTAAATTAATGCCTTTTTTTTTAAATCCTAATTTAGGATTACAGTTATTCATTTTTAGATAGTAATATTGAAGTAAATTAACTTCGTACATGTCATAAATATAATAATTTACTTTATTAGATATCTTATAAAATATTTGAGCCATACAGCCATAACCACCACCTAACTCAATTATATTTTTTATTTTTTTAAAGTTTTTCATGCCTATTTGATCAGATAATTTTTTTATAAGATAGACTTGTCTAATACGATTTCCACTACTTTGAGGATATAAAAAATATCTTACAGGATTACCAATTTCATTTTCAATTAATATCCTCTTCCATATATTCCAGAATTTATTTACTTTTAATTCATTTAATTCACTTAATATGAACAATCTATTATGAATAAAAAAAATATTTTGAATTATTGAGTTTCTAAGAAAATTATATAATTTTTTTTTTTCAATAATTTTATATATTTCATTTGATAGTTTTATATGTGTATTTAATCTAGGATTTTTCTTGAAATAGATATTTATTTTTTTTTTTAAATAACCTGAGATTTTAGAATGTTTCTTTTTATTATACCTTTTATTGGAAAAATAATAAAAAGATAAAGAAACACTAATTTTTTTTAATAATATTTTTAACATTTTTTTGATTAAGGAATTTAGATACTATATTTTCCATAAGGTAATCTTCATGAAAACTTTTCAATTTTTTAAATTTTGAGTAGGAATTTATTAATTTTTTTAACTTTTTAATAAAATCAACTTTGCGTGCTATTATCAGGTTTGAATTAATTTTATTATGCAGAATAATCCCCTCAGCACCCTTTGGTGTGCTTAAAACTTTTCCTCCAACAGATAAAGCCTCAATAATTTTAATCCTTGTGCCCGTACCTTTATCAAGAGGTACAGCCATAGCTTTAGAATTATAAATAAGATTTAATAAATTATATTTTCTAACAATTCCAAAGTTTTTTAAAAATTTTTTTTTTGTTTTATTATATCCCCCACCAGTCAAAACTAATTTTAACTTAGAATTGTATTTAATTAATTTTGGCATTACTTTATTAACTAGAAAGTCTATAGCAAATTTATTTGGTAAATATTTATAAGATCCACAGTAAATAATGTAATCAAAATCTAGAATTTTTTTTTTTGAAAATTTAATTCTTCTTTTAGAGATACCATTATTCAAATTTATTGTATGTACATTGTATAGTTTTTTTAATTTTTTTTTTTCTATATTTGAAACCGAGGTAGCAATATCAGAATATTTATAAACCATCCTTTCCAATATTTTTGTTATGAAAATTATTATATTTGAGGAGGCCATTTTTCTAACCTCATATTCTATACTATGAGAATGATAAATTATTTTTGTATTTGGTGAAAAGGTTTTTATTATTATTAAAGATATAAAGCTGTAGCCAATCCAACTAGGACCCTCAATGATCACTATTTTGTTTTTAGAACTTTTAAGATATCTTAAAACGCTTATTAGTAAAAACGGAATAACAAGAAGTTTAAGTATTGGTTTTTCTTTAAATATTCTAAATGATCTTGTAAATGCACGATCTTCATCTTTAAGATGCGTAATTTGGAATAACTTTTTTTTTCCAGGCCAGCATAAAAAAAAACTTCTAATAACTTCAGCAGACCCCATATTTGTTGGTATCACAGGAAAGAAACATAAAAATGCTGTTTTCATTTTTTTATTATAGTCAAGTTTATTAATTTTTTATTTTTTTTAATTTCTGATATTTTAATGATAGGAATATCCATATTACATGAACCTAAAAGTTTTTTTTGATCTAATAAGATATAAAAGTTATTTAAAAAATCTGATTATTTTCTTACCTTTATTTTTAACTTATTCAAGTTGGAGTGTACTAAATTTTACGGAATTATTTACTATTTTTCTGTTTTTTTGTTTTTTGACTTCATCCATATACATCATAAATGACGTGTTTGACGTAGATTTAGATAAAAAACACAAAAAAAAGAAATATCGACCTATCGCAAGTGATAAAGTATCCACAGGAACAGCAATTAAAATTTCATTAATACTTTGCGTTATATCACTTACTTATTTTTTTATTTTTTCAAATAATTTTATATTTTATTTAGCTTTAAGTTATTTAATTACTAATTTCTCCTATTCTTACTTTTTAAAAAAAATTAAATATGTTGATCTGCTTACAATCGTCTTTGGTTTCATTATAAGAATATATATAGGTTCTTTCGCTTCAGATATAGTCTTATCCAATTTTTTAATATTTCAAATTGTACTGTTTGTATTATTTGTTTTAATTTGTAAGAGACGCGAATACTTTTTTTCTTTTGAAAAAAATGTGTCTTCAAAATATTCTATTATAGAGTTAAATTTTTTAAGTAAATTATTTTTAATTTTAAATATTCTTAATTACTTATTTTATATTTTTAATTATAAAATTTTTATTAATAGTCTTGTTTTATTTATCTCACTACTAATTTACTCTACGTTGTTGTTAAGATATTTTGTAATTAATTTTAAAAATAAAGAATTTGATCCAATAACAATATATCTTAGAGATAAATATTTAATTTTACTATCAGTAGTTTATATAATTAACTTTATATTTGGTTTTTATGGATTTTATTAAAAAGAAAAAAATAAGAAGCTGGGCTAAAGAGTTTATTGGAAATTACAATATTTATTATCCACAGACAGAGGAAGAGGTAAAAAAAATTATTTCATCTAATCAAAATATAATTCCATCTGGTGGCTATAGAAGTTATGGTGATAGTGCTATTAGCAATCAAATTATAAATAGTAAAAAATTTAATCGTATAATTAGTTTTGACGAAGACAATGGAATTTTAAAAGCTCAATCAGGTGTAAATATAAAACAATTACTAAATTTTTTAATACCCAAAGGTTGGTTTTTAAAAGTAACACCTGGTACAAAATATGCGACATTGGGAGGATGTGTTGCAAGTGATGTTCACGGCAAAGAACATCACAAAGAGGGATGTTTTAGCGAATGTGTTAAAAGAATAAAACTAATAATTAATAATGAAAAAATTTTAGTTTTTAGTCAAAAAGATTTTCCAGATTTATTTAATGCAACTTGTGGTGGGATGGGTTTAACTGGTTTTATTAGTGAAGTAGAAATACAATGTAAAAAAATAGAATCTTCTCAAATAAAATATCAAAAAAAATTAAATAAAAGCTTAGAAGAAGTTTTTTTATGTTTTGAAAAATTCGAAAATTATAATTATTCTGTTGCTTGGATAGATACAATTAAAAAAAAAGATAATTATAGATCAGTTTTTATTTTTGGCAAATTCTTTGATAACTTTAAATTTTTAACCTCAAATAAAAATAAAATCCCCGTGTTGTTTAATATAAAAATTATAAATAACATCACTATTATATTTTTTAATTATTTGTATTTTTTTTGGAATTCAATTACAAAAAAATCTGGCATTACAGACTATGATAGCTTTTTTTATCCACTCGATAAGATTAAAAATTGGCACAGACTCTATGGTAAAAAGGGTTTTGTTCAATACCAGTTTATTATTCCTAAAAATGAAAGTAAAGAAGCTATATTAGAAATTCTGGAGTATATGAATAAAAATTATTTTTATTCATCCTTAGCTGTTTTGAAACTTCATGGGAAAAATAATAATAATTTTTTATCGTTTCCATTATCAGGTTATAGTCTCGCCATGGACTTTCATATAAATGATAAAACATATTTTCATTTAGAAAAAATTGATAAGATAGTACTAAAATATAATGGCAAGATATACTTAACTAAAGACTCTAGATTGGAAAAGAACTCGTTCAATAAAATCTATCCTGACTACAATAAAATTTTACAAATTAGAAAAAAGTTTAGAGCAATTAATTTTTCCTCAAATCAATCTAAAAGACTAGGAATAAATGAATAATAAATCAGTTGTTATAATTGGTTCAACTTGTGAATTGGGAATAGAGTTAAGTAAAATTTATGCAAAAAATAAATATGACTTAATTTTAATAGCAAGGGATGAAAAAAAAAATCAAGATTTAAAGAAATCTATTAAATACGAATTTAGCCAAACTGAAATAACTTGTTTGCAACTTGATATACTTAATACTGAAAGACAATATAAAATTATTGAAGAAATGAAACAGATACCTGACGGTGTAATTTCTTTAGTTGGAGAAACGCATAATCTTCAAGGAATTATTGAAAAAAATTTTTTCAAAATCGTTAATGTTAATTTTACTTATCTAGCTAATTTTTTAACAATTTTTTTAGAAAAATTTGATGCAAGAAACTTTGGATTTTTGATATGCGTTTCCTCTGTAGCGGGCTTACGGGGTCGGGCAAAAAATTTTATATATGGAAGTGCAAAGGCAGCTTTAAATACTTTTCTTTCTGGTTGTAGAAATTATTATGCAAAAAAAAATATTTTAATTATGACTGTATTACCTGGATTCATAGGAGGTCAAACAAGTAATAAAAATAAAAGTAAAGCTAACAATTTGTTAAGTATAAAGCCCTCAAAATTAGCGGAAAGAATTTATAATTCACAACAAAAAAGAAAAGAAATTGTGTATTCAAGCTTCATTTGGTTTTTTATAATGATAGTGATTAGACTTTTACCAAACAAAATTTTTAAGAAGATTAATTTTTGAGATATGAGAGGTAAAATTCAGTTTAAGAGTATTAAATTTTATAATTATTCTTTTAATTATATCTTTCGATCATTAATTAAAAAAGGTGGATATTTGGTAGCTCCAGCAGCATCTAGCCTTTGTGACATTTTTCGGTCTAAAATTTATTACAATTCATTAATTTATTCAAACGTAGCAATATTGGATAGTGGTTTCTTTTGTTTATTGCTCAGGATTTTTAAAAAAAGTAAAGTAGAAAAGTTGTCTGGATATTTATTTCTAAGTTTATTTTTAGAGAGAAACGAAATTAAAGAAAAAAAAATTTTTCTCATTGATCCAAATAAATATGAGCAAAAAAAAAATATTAATTATTTTAGGAAATGTGGCTTTAAATATTGTCATTCTATGACTGTACCAAAATATAATTATGCGAACTATAAAGATAATAAATTACTTAATAAAATTAAAAATTACAAACCAGACTTTGTAATTTTAAATATCGGTGGAGGAATACAAGAACCAATTGGATTATATTTGTATCAAAACTTAAAAATAAACAATAAAAAAATAATAATTATTTGTACTGGTGCGGCAATAAGTTTTTTAACAAGAGTACAAGCACCTATAACAAAATTTTATGACAAAATTTATCTAGGATGGTTAATTAGATTAATTCATAGGCCAAAAAACTATTTGCCAAGAATTCTTAAATCTTTTGAGTTAATAAAATATTTTTAAAATATTCTTATTATTTTAAAAATTTTTTTTATCAAGTTGTATGGATAAAAAATAAGATAAGATATTAATAATTTAAAGTTAAAATCTTTTATTCTAAAGATCTTAAACAATAAATAATAATAGGAACCATAAGCATAAAGTTTGCTTAAATTATTTTCTTTTAAAAATTCTAAAAAATATTTTTGATTTTCTTTCCAAGCCTTTTCTTGTGAAATTCTGTTTTCATTAAAAGCTTGAAAATCATTATCAAATTTAACAGCATTTGAATTTTTAAATAAATTATGAATATCAAGTTCTAAAACTTCACAAATAGACACATAAAAATTTTCAATAATACCCCAGTCATACTGTTTGTAATTTTTTATTATTTCTTTAAATTTTTTTGCCCTATTTTTGGAGATTTTAAAACAAATCAAATCAATGCCATAGTGAGGCCAGTAATTATTTTTCACAACACCATTAGTGATATGTATGTTTGGGTATATTAAACCACAAAATTCATTTTTTTTAATTTTTGATAATTCATCAAAAAAATTATTTGGAACTATTATATCGGCTGAGGAACAAATTAAGTAGTCGTAATCATTTTCAATATATTGGTCAAGTGCATTATTTAACATAATATGGTTTGAATATTTTTTATTTAGAGGAAGTTTTTCTTTAGGATAATTAATAAAATAATTTTTTAATTTTTTTTGTTCTATAAATTCCTTCACATTTTTTTCATCAAATTGTGTTAAACTAAACGTTATATCTTGATTTAAAGATAAGATTGAGTCTACAAAAATATTTTGAAAAAAATCATTTATTTTTGATTTACCGATAGGTCTAAAAGAAACTAACCAAAGCGCTTTCATATTTATAAGATAATAAACAGTTTTTATATCACTTCTATAAAATTATTTATTTGACTATCAACTAATTAATTAGAATTTTTCTTGTCTTAATATAAATATCCCTTAAAAGGTCTTTATGAAAATTTTAGTTGCAGGTGCTGGAGGCTTTATAGGAGGCCACTTAGTTAAAGATCTTTTAAGCGAGGGACATGAATTAGTATGCGCTGATTTAAAACCTATTGAATATTGGTTTCAAAGTTTTGATAAATGTAAAAATTTTTCTTTAGATTTAAAAGAATATGAAAACTGTTTAAAGGTAAGTGAAGGCGTTGACTACATATACAATATGGCTTGCAATATGGGTGGTATGGGATTTATTGAAAATAACAAGGCTGAGTGTATGCTATCAGTTTTAATAAACACAAATTTTTTAAGAGCATCTTTAAAAAATTCTGTAAAAAAATATTTTTTTTCTTCAAGCGCATGTGTTTATAATGCCTCTAAACAAAAGGAAACATTCGTTGAAGGACTGAAAGAAGTTGATGCTTATCCAGCTGACCCAGAGGATGGATATGGTTGGGAAAAACTTTTTAGTGAAAGAATGTGTAGGCATTTTACTGAAGATTTTGGTTTGCAAACAAGAGTTCTTAGATATCATAATGTTTATGGACCTGAAGGAACTTACGATGGTGGAAGAGAAAAAGCTCCTGCAGCAATATGCAGAAAAATTGCTAATGCAAAACTCAACAAAATTTCGACCATCGATGTTTGGGGAGATGGAAATCAAACTAGAAGCTTCATGTTTATAGATGATTGTATTAAAGGAACAAAAATGGTTTTCAATTCTGAGTCAACTGAGGTATATAATCTTGGGAGCGATGAACAAGTATCTATCAATCAAATGATAGACATTATAGAAGATATTGCAAAATATAAAGTTAAACGTAATTATCAGCTAGATAAACCAAAGGGTGTAAGAGGCAGATCAAGTGATAATAATAAGTTATTTAAAGACTTCAATTGGAGTCCAAGTATAAAACTTTATGATGGATTGGGCAAAACCTACGAGTGGATTTATAATCAAATTATTTCAGGAGAAAATACAAAAAAGTTTACTCAATCTTATTAGTTAAAAAAAATTTGATGCTAGAAAAAAAGGAAAAATTTTTAATTATTTTCCCTTCACTTTTGATTGCATTTTTACCAATAACTTTAATTTCAGGACCTTTTTTAAGCGACTTGTCAGTTGTTTTAATTTCTTTAATATTTTTATTAAATGTTTTTTTAAAAAAAGAATATTTTTTTTTTAATAATATTTTTTTTAAAATTTTTATAATTTTCTTTTTATATTTATTATTAAATAGTGTTATAAAATATTATGATATTCATAATCTAAGATCTTCTATAGGATATTTAAGATTTGGACTTTTTTTTATGGGAGTTTTTTATTTTACCAAAAAAAAACCAGATTTAATTAAATGGTTATTTTATGTTTTTATGTTTAGTTTTTCAGTCTTAATCCTTGATGGTTATTTACAATATTTTTTAAAAACAAATTTCTTTAATATTCAATTTGAACAAGGAAGAATTACCAGTTTATTTGGTTCAGAATATATACTGGGTAGTTATCTTAGTAGACTTTTCCCAATTTTCTTAGCAATTACAATTTTTTTATATAAAAATAATAAAAAATTTATTTATTTAATATCTGTTTTATTTATTTTAATTGAAATCTTAATTTTTTTGAGTGGCGAAAGAGCTGCATTTTTTTTTAACACGATGGCCGCTCTATTTGTAATAATAATGTTGAAAGACCTTAAAAAAATAAGATTTTTTTCATTTAGTATTTCAATTTTGTTTATAATTTTAATAACAAATTATGATAACTCAGCAAAAAAACGGATCTGGGATCAAACAATAAATCAAATAGGTATTAATTCATCAAATATAAATCTATTTTCAGAAGGACACGAGAGTCATTATAAGTCAGCTTATGAAATGTATAAAGACAATAAAATTTTAGGAATTGGGATTAGAAATTTTAGAAATTTTTGTAATGATAAAAAATATACTGTAAGTTACAAAACAATTATCATACCATATAAAATTAATCATGATAGGTCTTGTACAACACATCCTCATAATACATACATCCAATTGCTTGCAGAAACTGGTTTAATTGGATTTAGTTTTTTATTTTTTATATTTTTTTATTTTATCTATAAAAGCTTAGTACACTTATCTGGGATAATAAGATTTAAAAAGTATCATTTTAATGATTTTGAAATTTGTTTATTGTCAGCAATATTAATTACTATATGGCCATTAGTTCCAACAGGAAATTTTTTTAATAATTGGATTTCAATAATATATTATTTTCCTATAGGATTTCTTTTATGGAGCTTAGAAAAAAATAGAAGAAATGCCTAATAATTTAACTTTGACATCTATTTAAAAATCATTATAAGTGCTCTCGCCTGGTGATTATAGCGAAAGGGCAATACCCGATACCATTCCGAACTCGGAAGTCAAGCCTTTCAGCGCCAATGGTACTTTGTCTTAAGACATGGAAGAGTAGGACTTTGCCAGGCTAATCTTGATGAAAAATATCATTGTAATAACAGGTGGTGCAGGATTTGTTGGTTCAAACCTTATAGAATTTTTTTTAAATAAAAATCATAAATTCAAGATCATAAGCCTAGATAATTATTCAACAGGAAAAAGAAATAATCATATTAAAAGTAAAAAGATTCTTTATGTCGAAGGTAATACAAAAAACATAAATAAAATTTTAAATAAGTATAAAGATAAAATTCATTCCCTTTTTCATTTTGGTGAGTTTGCAAGAATATTTCAAAGTTTTAAAAATTTTGACGAATGCTTTGAGTCAAATTCAATAGGATCTAATGAGGTTTTTAAGTTTTGTTTAAATAATAAAATAAAATTAATTTACTCTGCTACATCAGCAACATTAGGAAATAATGGAAAAGATAAAAATCTTTCTCCTTATGCGTTTACAAAATCTAAGAATTTGGAGTATTTAAATAACTTGAAAAAATGGTTTAAGTTTAAGTTTGAAGTAATTTATTTTTATAATGTGTATGGACCTAGGCAAATTAAAAGAGGTTCGATGGCTACAGTAATAGGAATTTTTGAGGATTTATATTCGAGAGGAAAACCTTTAACAATTGTAAGGCCAGGAAATCAAACCAGACGATTTACCCACATTTCAGATACAGTAAGAGTATGTTATGACGCATGGAAAAAAAATAAATGTAAACATTATAGCATTTCAAATACAAAGCTTTATTCAATCGAGAAAGTTGCAAAGATGTTTAATTCTCCAGTTATTTACTTAAAATCTAGACCTGGTGAAAGATATGCTTCAGCATTAACGAAATTTTCTGGAAATAATAGAATAATTTCTAAATTTGGAAAAATAAATTTGAAAGATTACATAACTTCGTTTATTAAGGGTGAAAAATTATGAAAATTAAAAGCTCATTGAAATCAATAAAGAAAAGAGACTTAAACTCGAAGCTTGTTAGAAGAAGAGGTAGAGTTTATGTAATAAACAAAACAAACCCAAAATTTAAAGCAAGACAGAAGTAATTTATGGATAACGAAAACCATAAAAATACTTGGAATAATTTTACCAAGTTTGTTTTATGGGGCACTATCGCTGTAATTTCTGTTTTAGTTTTGATGGCAATATTTCTTTTATAATATTGTAATTAATTATTTATGAATTTAGCATCAATTTTAGAAAATCAAGATATTGAAAAGCGAATAGCAATTACACCCGAGATTGCAAAAAAATACATTAGCTTGGGATTTGTGTTGTCATTGCCAAATAATTATGGAGCACACCTTGGCTTTAGTGATGAAGATTATAAAAAGTTAGGAGTTAATTTTTTAGATAATGAAGAAGAAATAATTAAGAATTCTGACATTATTATACAATTAGGATTACCAGAAGAAGAGAAGCTAACTTTATTTAAGGACAATCAAACTTTGATAGGTTCATTAAACGTTTTTTTAAATAAAAAAAAATTAGAGAATTTAAAGTCAAATAAAATAAATTGTTTTTCATTAGAGCTGCTGCCAAGAATAACAAGAGCACAATCAATGGATATTTTGTCATCACAAGCTAACCTCGCTGGTTACAAAGCAGTAGTAGAAGCTTTCCAAGTTTATGAAAAAGCAGTTCCAATGATGATGACAGCAGCTGGTACAATTCCGGCAGCAAAAGTATTAGTTGTCGGAGCGGGAGTTGCAGGATTACAAGCTATTGCAACAGCGAAAAGAATGGGAGCAGTAGTTTTTGCCACTGACGTTAGAATGGCTTCCAAAGAGCAGGTCGAAAGTCTAGGTGGTAAATTTTTAACTGTTGAAGGATCTGAAAATCTAGAAACAGAAGGAGGCTATGCAAAAGAAGCTTCAGATGAATTTAAAAAGAAACAAGAAGAATTACTTTCAGAAACATTGAAAAAAATTGATGTAATAATTTGTACAGCTTTAATTCCTGGTAAAGAAGCTCCTAAAATTATTAAGGAAGATATGTTTAAAAATCTACAGCCAGGTTCAGTAATATATGATTTAGCAGCAGTTCAAGGTGGAAATACTGTGTTTACAGAAGTTAACAAAATAGTTGAAAAAGAAGGGGTAAAAATTTTAGGTGAGGCAAATATACTAAATAAATTATCAGTATCAGCTTCTAATTTATACGCCAAAAATGTATTTAATTTTGTTTCAAATTTGTATGATAAAGAAAAAAAGAAATTAAATATTAATTTAGAAGATGAAATAATAGAGAAAACACTGATTAAATAATATTATGGAAATAGATCCTTTTATATTCAGATTAAGCATATTTATATTATCAATATTTGTTGGATACTATGTTGTATGGAGTGTAACACCTTCCTTACATACACCATTGATGTCAGTTACAAACGCAATCTCTTCAGTAATCATTGTAGGCGCGATAATTGCAGCTTTATCTGGAAGTGATGGAGTGGTTTTTTCATCATCTAGTATTTATGGATTTTTAGCAATTGTTTTAGCTGCTGTTAATATATTTGGTGGATTTTTAGTCACACAAAGAATGCTAGCTATGTATAAAAAAAAGAAAAAGGATAAGTAATTAATGTCTGCAAATCTTTCTGCAATTTTATATTTAGTATCTGGGGTATTATTTATTTTAGCCCTAAGAGGCTTGTCCTCACCTGAAACTTCAAGACAAGGAAATTTCTTTGGAATAATTGGTATGGTTATTGCTGTGACTGTAACATTTCTTACAGTAGGTAATTTTGGTTCTGGATTTATTTATGTTTTAATATTTTTGGCAATAGGTGGGAGTATTGGAGCATTTATTGCATACCGTATTCCAATGACCGCAATGCCAGAGTTAGTTGCAGGATTTCATAGTTTAGTCGGCTTAGCGGCAGTATTTGTTGCAATATCAGCATTTATTAATCCTGCTGCATTTAATCTTGGGACACCTGGCAATATAAAACTTGCGAGTTTAATTGAAATGGCGATTGGAGCGGCGGTAGGTGCAATAACTTTTTCTGGATCAGTAATAGCATTCTTAAAATTGCAGGGAATAATGTCTGGTGCACCTATAACTTTTAAAGGTCAGCATCTATTTAACGCTTTGTTGTTAATATTGATTGTAGTATTAACAATTTATCTTTGTTCAACTCAATCATCTAATTTATTTTGGATATTAATTGCAGTTTCTTTCTTAATAGGATTTTTAATAATTATTCCTATTGGCGGTGCAGATATGCCAGTTGTAATCTCAATGTTAAATTCTTATTCAGGTTGGGCTGCGGCTGGAATTGGATTTACTTTAGAAAATACAGCTTTGATTATAACAGGTGCATTAGTTGGATCATCGGGAGCTATACTTTCTTATATAATGTGCAAAGGAATGAATAGATCATTCTTTAATGTAATATTAGGTGGTTTTGGTGCAACTGATCAAACCACTGGAGGTCAAAGCAAAGAACAGAGACCAGTAAAAAGTGGTAATGCTGATGATGCAGCATTTTTAATGAAAAATGCTTCTTCAGTTATAATTGTTCCAGGTTATGGGATGGCAGTTGCACAAGCACAGCACGCTTTAAGAGAAATGGTAGATACATTAAAGAAAAATGATATAAAAGTTTCTTATGCAATTCACCCTGTAGCGGGAAGAATGCCTGGCCATATGAATGTTTTATTGGCTGAAGCAAATGTTCCGTATGATGAAGTTTTTGAATTAGAGGAAATAAACAATGATTTCGCAAATGCAGACGTAGCATTTGTAATTGGTGCAAATGATGTAACCAATCCAGTTGCCAAAACAGATCCACAAAGTCCAATTTATGGAATGCCAGTTTTAGATGTAGAAAAATGTAAGTCAGTATTGTTTGTAAAAAGAAGCTTATCTCCTGGATATGCAGGTATAGATAATGATTTGTTCTATAAAGAAAATACCTTGATGTTGTTTGCAGATGCAAAAAAAATGACAGAAGATATTACTAAGAATTTATAAATCTTATGAATACAAAGATTTTTTGTGACATTGCAGACTTATCCTCAATAAAAAAATTTAATAATAAAACAATTGTAAAAGGATTTACCACTAACCCAAGTTTAATGAGAAAAGCTGGTGCAAAAGATTACAAATCTTATTCTAAGCAAATACTAAAAATTTGTAGAAACAAACCTATTTCTTTTGAAGTATTTGCTGACGATCACGTTTCTATGATTGAGCAAGGAAGAAAAATAAATAGTTGGGGTAAAAATGTGTATGTAAAAGTTCCAGTAGTCAATTCAAAAAATAAATTTTCAGGTAATGTAATAAAAGAGTTGAATAGTAAAAATATTAAGCTGAATATCACAGCGGTATATACAGCCAAGCAAACTGAAAAAATACTTAAGTCAATTAATAAAAAAACAAAAGTAATAATTTCAATTTTTGCTGGAAGAGCAGGAGATACTGGTAAGGATCCAATCCCAGAATTTATTAAAAGTATAAAACTAGCAAAGAAATTTAAAAATGTAGAAATTTTATGGGCAAGTGTTAGAGAACCATATAATTACCTACAAGCTAAACAATTGGGCTGTCATATAATTACTATTCCTCCAGCAGTAATTGAGAAAATAGAAAAATTTGGAAAATCATTCAATGAGTTGACTATTGAAACTGTTAAGGCTTTCCTTGTTGATAGCAAGAAATCTAATTTTAAAATATAATTAAATTGGTTGCGGGGGACGGATTTGAACCGCCGACCTTCAGGTTATGAGCCTGACGAGCTACCAGACTG
>Ga0163109_10001470_pt1 | contig 18612 bp, 13 predicted proteins | sample CRUFie1St13metaG_FD_108704 | JGI IMG/M metagenome (GOLD analysis project Ga0163109, IMG submission 108704) | Marine microbial communities from the Costa Rica Dome - CRUD Field 142mm St13 metaG | ecosystem: Environmental > Aquatic > Marine > Oceanic > Photic zone | place: Costa Rica: the Eastern... | reverse complement strand
TTATTTTAACTAAAGTCTCAAGTGCCTCATCCAGAGACTTTGTCTTAGCTAGGTCAGTGGTGACCTGAAGTAACATATCTGAAAATCTTTCCGTACGTTTTGACTTAGCGTTCTTGAAAGTTTTGTCTTTGTTATCCTTCATGGTCATTTTCTAATTTTGAACGAAGTTCGATGATGGTTTTTTGGAGGTGTTCTATTTCTCTGGTACTTAGAAGTTTTTCTTTTTGAAAGCTTTGTTCGTGAATCTTGTCTTTATCGTCCAATTCATTTCTTAAAGCACTTACCGTCGTTTTAAAATGGTTAATTTCATTATTTTGTGACGAAAGATTGCTTTGTAGTTCGTCCTGCCTGGAATTCTCTATGTGATCAATTTGTTCGCGTAGGGTTGCCACTGTTTGCCTGAGTGAAGAAACTTCTTTTGATGACAGAGATTTTGCGCGTTGGACATCTTCATCTGCCTGAAATTTAGCTTGCTCAATTTTTTCACGTAGTCCTAAAATGGTAGACTTGAGACTCTCATTTTCAGAATGCATTTTTGAAACTGCCATCTGAACCGCTTCGGACTTAATGTCATTAGCTTGATCAAGTTTTCCACGAATTTCTGATACACTATTTTTAAGAATGGAAATTTCTTTCTGAGTTTTGGTCTTAATGGACTGGGCGATGGAGTCTCTTTCAGAAACCAATCTTTCACATTTGTCCCTTGCTTCAACCAAAGAGGACTGGAGAGACTTTATTTCCTGAGAAAATTGTCTGGAGACTTTACTCTGAATATTATCTTTGGCTATTTCGGCTTTGTCCAATTCTGTGCGCAAGTTCTCAATCGTTTTCTTGAGAGATATAATTTCATTTTCTTTTATTACTGTAGCTTTTTGGGCCTTTTCTTCTGCACTGTTTTTGGCCGAATCCAACCTGTCCCGAAGAGACGCAATAATTGTTTTTAACTGTCCGATCTCAATTTGTGATCCTGAAACCGCATTTTGGATTTTTTCCTCTTGCTCAATACCGACTTGCTCCAATTCTTCTCTTAATTGAGAAATGGTTTTCTTAAGAGAAAAAATCTCTGTTTGTGTTATAGCTTCAACTTTCTGAACCTTCTCTTCTGCATTTACTCTTTCGACATCAAATCTTTCACGGACCGAAGAGAGAGTCTTTTTAAGCTGAACAATTTCCTGATTGTAATGGGAAGTAACTTTTTCAACAGCCATTTCCCTTTCCATATCTTTTTCTTCCAAGTTAGTTCGTAGATCTGAAATTGCAGATTTTAATTGTTCCTGTTTTTGGTTTCCATCGGAAATAGCCTTTTGTACTTTATCCTCAGCTTTAGCTTGCATGGTTTCCATACGGTCTCGCAATAAGCTTAAAGAATTTTTTAACTGCTGGATTTCATTTTGATATTTTGAAGCAGTTCTTTGAATTGCCTCTTCTTTGCTTGCCTTGGCTTGATCGAGCTCTTCCCTAAGTTCTGAAATGTTTTGCTTAAATAATTTCGTCTCTATTTCGTATAATGCCCTGGTTTTTTGTAATGCATCCTCATGTCTGGATCTGATATCCTCAATCTTTATTCTAAGAGATGAAATTGTTTCCTTAAGCTGTGTTATTTCATTTTGAACTGAGGATCTGACAGATTGAATACTCTCCTCTTTTTCTACCTTAGCTTTTTCAAGAAGGTTCCGTAATTCCGTGGTGCTGTTTTTTAGATTTTGGATTTCTGCTGATGAACTTGAGATAGCCCTTTGCACCGCATCAGATTCGCTTTCCTTGACCTGTTCAAGTTTTTCTCTGGTCTGTAAAAGTGCATTTTTTAAGCTCTTAATTTCATTGGAACTTTCAAGACGAGCATTCTGAACAGCTGTTTGTTTACTATCATCTGCCTGATCCAACTCTTCACGGAGGGACTCTATGTTTTTCTTTAGTTCTTCAATTTCTACCCGTGCGAATCTTTCAACTTTTTGAATCTTCTCTTCTTCTCTGGCCTTAATTAACCCAATATTTTCACGAGATTTACTGACTGCAGATTGAAGTTGTTTTATTTCTCCCGCACTTGATGAAATTGCTTTTTGAATTGCCAAGTTTTTTTGATTTTCGGCGTTTTCCAGCTCTAATCTTAATTCAGTAATAGTATCTCTTAGAGAAGAGAGTTCCTGCTGGTTTGAAGAATTAACCTTTTGTAATTGATCTTCCTTTTGGGAATTTAATTGTTCAATTTTTTCACGCAGTTTTGTAGAAGATTTCCGCAACTGAGTAATCTCAGTATGGAAATCCTTTTTTATGTTTTGCTCTAGCTCAGATTTTTCGTTCTGGGAAAACTCAAGCTGTTCTCGGAGGTTGGATATACTTTTTCTTAAATCTTCAACTTCTTTTTGAGATTCCCTTGATTTCAGTTGTGCAATTTCATCGTAGTCAGAATCCTTTTTCTCCAACTCCTGTCTTAACTGATGAATTATCGCTTTTGACTGCTTTTGTGAATTATCCGCATTACGAAGTAAAGTTTGTTTCTCCTGATTAAATTCTTCATTCTTGGAATCAAGAGTTTCCCTTAGAGCACTAATCGATTCTTGTGCCTGTAGCTTATCCTTTTCATAATGATTGGATAGGATTTGTGTAGCTGAGTCATGATCAGACTGAATTTTCTCAAGTTCCTCTCGCAATGTGAAGATAGTTTGCTTGAGAAATTGGTTCTCAGCTTCGATTAAATCTAATCTGCCGGGAATGGGGTGGGGCATAAAAAATTCAAGTAATACCTCTTCTTAATAAAAGTAAACTCAAAGATTCAAGCATTTGTTTGTGCTTGCCATTTAATAAATCAATAATTTTTGTACAGGATACCGATGAATCTACCTTTACATCGATTACTAGCGATAGTTATCTGGTCTATTATATATACATCATGCGGAGTCGATTCGGAAAGTGATTCCGAATCAAATATCAATGTAGATGGTAATCAATCAAACACTAATGAATTTGATTCATTAATAGAATCACAACATTCAACTGAACTTAGTGCTTTTCTCAATGCAGATAGTAATTTTTCTTCTGATATATCTCTAACTGACAAAACACCTTCTGGAAATAAACAGGTATATACACCTGGTGTTAAAGATACCGCAGTAATCGAGCCAACTGTCGGCTCACCTATGGAAGAAACATTGCGTGAACTTGAGGATTCGAGCCTTTCACATCAACAAGGTTTAGAAAAGATTAGAAAGCTTACCTCTGAAAAGGATCAAAGAATTTCATTATTGGAATTAGAGAATGCATCACTACTAAGACAAATTGAAGATTTACAAAAACAATTAAGAAACATTTCAGATAAGTCAGACTCTGTAAGTAGCCCGCCGAATTTAGTTGCTGAGAGTGAATTGGGAAGTGCAATCCAAGATTTGAAACAAAATTTTGATAGGAACTCAAAAGAAGTCACATATTTAAAAGCTCAAAACGAACTTATTACCAACAAGTTTTCCAACCTTGGAAAAGAAGAGGATGAAATCACGATTCCACCTTCTGCGACTGATATTGAAGATAATGATACATTATCAATTTTGAAAGATATCCCACCTCAGGAAATAGGTTTTTCATTGAAGTCTAATTGCACTCTCAGTTTTGATGCTGTCGTTACAACATTAAATGGAAAAAGTAAGGAAGCATTCTACACTGAATTTTTTATTATTAAGCAGGATCTTAATAATCTACTTTTGGAAAATGGAATTCTTCTTAGTAATTTTCCACAAGTTAGTTCCTATGGAGAATTGTGGGCGAGATCACGAAAAAACCCTTTTCTCTATCCTAATGTTCTTAAAAGCATTAGAGATTTGTTGATGGATCAGGTGGCCAAAGGTAATGGTGTTAGGATTCGAACAGACATTAATGGATCTGCAACGATTCAAAATTTGGACAAGTCACTATATTATGTGGTAGGTTCGGCATCTCTGGGGAAAGTGGGTGTTACTTGGAGTGTTCCAGTAGAGCTTGTTTCAGGAACTAACAAACTCTCTTTGACTTTAGGAAACTCCATTTGGAGCTATTAATACTATTAGAATTATGACAAACGAACAGAAAACAGACGGGAAAGCATTAAAGCTATCTCCCATGCAGACAATTTCTATACTGTTATCCTTTGCAAAGGACAAAGTAGTAGAGCAAATCCAATGCGTTTGGTTTATTATTTTATATTTGATTGTTTTTCAAGTCCTCGTACTTGGATTACCCATAGTCTACTCATTAATGATCGCTGTAGGAATCATTATTGTGATTATTGGACTTGCATTCTTTATGGAGGGATTGCGGTTGGGTTTGATGCCTCTCGGAGAGGAACTAGGTTCATCATTACCTCGAAAAAAAATTCTTGGTTTACCATGTCTTCCCACGAGTCTTGCCTTCGGATTTGTTCTAGGAGCTTTTGCTACATTTGCCGAACCTGCAATCGGTGTTCTTCGGGCAGCGGGTGCAGGGGTTGACCCAACAGCAGCACCCTTGCTTTGGACAATCTTAAATACTGGAGCAGGTATGCTTGTCAATTGTGTCGGGGTAGGCGTTGGAATAGCAGTTCTTTTGGGTGTTTTAAGGTTTTATAAGGGTTGGTCTTTAAAGCCTTTTATTTACATCGGAGTCATTGTTTTATCTTGCCTGACCTTATACATGCAATTTTCTGATGACCGGTTAAAGCATGTGCTAGGTCTAGCATGGGATTGCGGTGCGGTTACTACCGGTCCAGTCACGGTTCCACTCGTTTTAGCACTTGGAATTGGTGTGTGTCGGATTGTATCAACAGGCGGTTCAAGCAATACAGGTTTTGGTGTTGTGACCCTCGCTTCTCTTTTTCCTATCTTGGCTGTAATGTGTTACGCTTTGTGGTTATTTAACGGTGACAAGTATTATAAAGCCACATTATCGAAAGCAGAATGGCATGTAAACGCTGGTGACTACGGCACCAATTACCCCGAGGACTTCCAGAAATTTGGCGACTTGGTTGCTGAAAGCCGATTGCAAGCAGCCGGTGGAATGGATGAAAGTCAATTATTCTGGTCATTATCATCGGATGAGCGAAAAGCAGTTGATGATTATCTTAAGAATAACCAAAAGCTACCCGAAGGGTATGTACTAAAAACTAGGATTACAGAAGGTAAAATTGTTCCATCCGCTCTTTCGAACCATGACAAAGATTCACCGCGTGAGAATGTTGAGGTTCAGGGTGCAAAAACATATGTCGTGAGAGAAGGCTTCAAAGCCCCAGACGAGGTTTGGAATCAAGAAACTGAAATTATTAAAGCCTTCACAAATAAATTTGATTTCTTTCCCAACACATTCAAACCTGAAGAAGATAAGAATGGAAACGGTATTCTTGATCCCGGGGAAGACTTCTACAGTATCACAGGAGATGGTGTTATCGATTACACCAAAACAAATGGTATTCTCGATGGACCTGATCAAGACAGAGGTGCTTTAGAAGGGGCCATATGGGCTATTATGCCACTTTGTATCATTCTATTACTCGTTCTTACAGTTGGGCTTCGGCAGTCCCCCAAGCACGGCTTGGAGCTAGGAATAGGTATTGCCTGTGCAGTTGTCGGGATGTGCCTGTTCAATTTGGGCATATCACTGGGTCTTACTCCACTTGGAGAACAGTTGGGAGGAAATGTTGTTTCAAGTTTTGCTTCTATTCAACCATGGGAAAGTGAAGGTTTCGTTGAGCCTATCTTTAAATCATCAACTGTTGGAAAATGCCTAGCGATCCTTTTCGGATTTATTCTTGGATATGGAGCCACATTGGCGGAACCCGCTTTAAATGCATTGGGTGCAACCGTTGAAAAAATAACTGTGGGAGCATTTAAGAAAAATCTACTAATGCAGGCAGTTGCAACGGGAGTTGCCTTAGGGATTGCCACTGGAGTTGCAAAAATAGCCTTTAACTTGGAACTATGGTATTTGTTAATTCCGCCCTACACTATGCTCTTGATACTGACTTTTATTTCAAGTGAAGACTTTGTCAATTTTGGGTGGGACAGTGCAGGTGTTACAACTGGACCAATCACTGTTCCCCTAGTGTTGGCAATGGGGCTTGGGATCGGGGCAAAAACAGGTGCCATTGATGGTTTTGGGGTCTTGTCGCTTGCCTCCGTTGGACCAATTATCACTGTATTAACCGTTGGTTTACTAGTGAAAAAGAAGCCTAGTAGAACTGAGGAAACTAAAATTGAAACGGAGGCTGCATAATATGACTACGACAACAAAATCTAAATCTGTTTCTCTTATAAATTTAATTTTATCCAAGGAATCTTTGGTAAAAGTAACCAATGCAGTGAGGGATGCAGGAGCTCATGGAATTTTTCAAATCTCTGCTCGGGGTTCAATTTTAACTGAGGGAGGGTTTTTACAAAAAATGTTCCCTCCCCCAGCCCCAGAGCAATTACTTATTCAGGTGCTTGTTGGCAATGACTCGATTGAAGCAGTAGTTGATGCTGCAGTTAAAGCTGGAGACCTTTCTAAGGTTGGAGCGGGTGCGGTTTTTACGATTAATTGTGATGAAGCTATTGCATCGTCTCGTTTTCCATCAAATTTACCAAAAGACGAATTCGGTGAAACTAATATTTCCAGTTCTGGTGATATGGAGGCAATTTGTTGTATTTGTGAAAAAGGAATTGCTGATGATATTGCTCAAGCAGCACTCCAAAACGGGGCTCCCGGTCCGACCGTAACTTTCGGGGAGGGTGGAGGTATCAGAGATAAGATTCCTCTCCTTAGAATTACAAAAGGCCCGGAAAAGGAATTTGTTTGGTGTGTTGTCGATAAATCTGACGCAGATGATGTTTTTGCTGAGATGGCCCGTGCTGGAAGAATTACTGAACCAGGCAGAGGTTTTATGTACTCTATTCCTGTTGCGAGTGGTTTGATTAATGTAAGTAGCACGATATCGTCCTCTGCACATGGAGCCAACATGGAGCAAATTATATCTGCAATTGACGAGCTTAAAGGCGGAAAGGATTGGAGATCGCTCTCAGCAGATGGAAAATCAAAAGCACTTAAAACTACATTTCTCGAAAATTTAATTGGATTGTACTGTATTGTTCCCCGTGATCAATATGAAGAAGTTTATGATGCCGTATTAAAGTCAGGGGCACCTGGAGTGAGTACAAATTTTGGTATAATGATTGATGCTCACGATGAAGATGATGAAGGCCAAAATCAGAATGAAGAATGGGCATTAGTCTATACATCCGTTGGTCCTAATAATGTTGAATCTGTAAGAGAATCAGTACAGCAGGAAATTGAAAAACTAGGGATAGATAAATTTGCATTCTACACGCTACCAATCCCCCGTGCATTGACCTACCTAGGAGGCTGATTTAACTTTATACCAATTTAATTAGTTTCAATTATTTATTGAGATTAATTAAAATTGCGGCCCATTCCCCTTTTTCATCTTTGTTAAGGCTGAACTTAAGTTTTCGTTCATTAAGTAGCTTTTGGAAATGCTTAGTCACATCCTCGATTTCATAATTTAAGATTCCGGATAAGATTAAAACCCCACTAGTTTTGTCGACTGAGTTTATTATTTTATCAGAATATTCTAGTAATATGTCAGATTGAATATTCGCAACTACGCACCCATAGGTATACAGTGTCAGGGAATTTAGATCTTCTTTTTGAAAAACTATCTTGCTCTCTAATCCATTATTTTTTGCATTGAGCAAAGAGTTTTCGATTGCATCTCTATCATTGTCTATGCCGTGAACTTTTGAAAATCCTAAAAGTTTGGCGGTAATTGCTAAAATCCCAGATCCGCAACCTATGTCTATTAATGAACCGACTGGATTGTTATAATTGCTGAAATAATCTATTAAAAATTGTAGACAAAGCCTGGTTGTCTCGTGGGTGCCTGTTCCAAATGCCATCGCAGGATCAATGAAAATGGCTTGTTCTCCATCTTTTAATCTCAAGCCTTCTTTTTCCCAAAAAGGGACGAACACAAAGTTTTTATATCGCCAAACTTTAAAATGATGCCGGTATGCATTTTTCCATGATCCTTCAGAAAGCTCTTTGAATATAAAATCTACTTTCTTGCCTATGTAGCTTTGTAGAAGCAAAGAAGCATCAGTCGCTTCTACGATATTATTAAAGTTACCAGAAAGAGTTGAAATTTTGGTTTTACGATTTTTTGCAATCGACCAGTTACTAGGGGCAATTTCAAAAAGTATATTTTCTACTTCAGCATTAAGTTTAGAATCTAACTTACAAATTGCACTGATCATTATTTATCTAATAAACATTTATTAGAATTAGACAGATTGGCAATGGTTGAGGGTAAAATAACATGCTCTGCTGCATGAATTTTTTGAGTTAAGGTATCAATAGTATCTGAATCCATTATTCTTACCGGTGCTTGTGCAAGAATTTTTCCACTGTCAATTTCAGTTGAAACTTGATGAACTGTGCAACCAGAAATTTTGACTCCATGTTCAAATGCTTGCTGAATAGCATTCATGCCTTTAAAACTTGGCAGCAGACTTGGGTGAATATTTATAATCTGCTTTTCGAAATATTCTATAAAAGGAGACGGAAGAATTCTCATAAAACCCGCGAGTACAATTAAGTGCGGATTAAATACATTTATTTTCTTAATGAAAATTTCTTGATCAGCATCCGAGAGTTTGGCTTTGCTTTGGCTACATTTAGCAATTGATGAAGATATCGAATATTGATCAGCTATTTTAAGAATACCTGCATCATCTTGATCAGAAAGAATGCCAACGACTGTCGCATTTCCCAAGTTACCCTTTTTTTGACTTTCAAGAATGGCTTTTGCGTTCGTGCCATTTCCTGATCCAAGAATAACAACTCTCATTGCACTTTTTTATGTTTCATGCTTAATCTTATTTATAATTGAGGATGTTGAGACCTGATCAATCATTGAGACGAACTTAACTTGAACACCGTTGCTTTCTAAAGCTTTTTTTTCCTCAGAGTTTATTGTTTCTAGAGTATAATCTGAAGACTTCACATAGATATCTGGCTTTATCTTATCGATTTCAATCGAAAGGTCCTTTCCTTCGAAAATAAATGCACCAGACACTGCATGTAGCGAATTAAGAAGAAATACACGATCGTTTTGTGGTATGATTGGGCGACATTTACCTTTGATCTTGCGAACACTGGAATCAGAATTCACTCCGACCCATAGAACATCACCAAACTCTCTCGCTTGGATTAAACTGAATGCATGACCAGCATGTAAAATATCAAAACAACCATTTGTTAAAACAAAAGTCTTCCGATTTAACTTAGCTTCTTTTCTGGCCTCTAAAGCTTTTTCTATAGAGTAAATTGAATCATGCATAGAGTTGTTTGACTATTCGTTTTCAAAAAACTTTTTGGCTTTATTCAAAAACCCATCATCCTCTGAATAATTTTTTTCTCCGCATGATTTTGCGAAGTTTATTAGCGAATCTTTTTGCTCTTTGGATAATTTTTTTGGGACTTCAATGGCAATTTTAACATACAAATCTCCCTTCCGGGATGCATAACGAAGATTTGGCATTCCGTGATCTCTTAGCCGAAATGTTTTGTTAGATTGTGTGCCTGCAGGAACTTTTAGTGACACTTTTCCGTCTAAAGTTGGCACTTCAATAGTTCCGCCTAATGCGGCCAATGCAAAAGGAATCTGTATATCATGAAACAAGTCATCTTCATCTCTTTCGAAAAGAGGATGGTCTTCAATTAACACATCTACATATAGATCACCGGCGCTTCCTCCTCTTGCCCCTGCATCACCTCTTCCCCTAGAACATAAACGATTTCCGTGACTTACCCCCGGAGGCACCTTTACTTTTACCTTTCCTTGTTTCCGAATCCTTCCTTCCCCTTTGCATTCTTGGCAAGGTTTCTCTATCATAACACCCGTGCCACTGCAAGTTGGGCAGGTTCTTCTTATGCTAATAAATCCTTGATTGGATGCAACTTGGCCGATTCCTCCGCATGTTGAGCACATAACCTTTCCAGATCCACTGGAAGCCCCACTACCCTCACATTTTACGCATTCACCGTGATGGTGGTATTTAATTTCTTTTTCTACTCCTTTGGCTGCTTGTTCAAGAGTAATCTTGACGCTTACGCGTAGATCAGCACCTTGACTTCCCTCACTTGCTGGACCACCGCTTGAGCCACCAAAGAAATCATCGAATATGCTTCCAAAGCCTCCTCCACCTCCGCCCCCACCAAAAACATCTTTAAAGAGGTCAAAGGGGTCAACTCCTCTTGAAAAGCCTCCCCCACCACTAAATGCATCATGGCCAAACTGATCATATTTTTGTCTCTTTTCCTCATCTTTAAGAACTTCGAAAGCTGCTGAGATTTCTTTGAATTTCTCTTCTGCTTTCTGGTCACCAGGATTTTTATCGGGGTGATACTTTATCGCGAGCTTGCGGTAAGCTTTCTTTATATCTTCTGAGCTTGCATTACGTTCTATACCTAGAACCTCATAAAAATCTTTTTGTGACATTTGTTACTTCTAGTTGTCTTCTTTTTCTTTTCCTTGAGAAATAACTACTGAAGCAGGTCTCAGTAATTTTTCTCGAATTTTGTAACCGAAACGAACGGTTTGCAAAATTACACCCTCCGCAATGTCTTCATGTTTTTGGTAACTCAAAGCTTCATGAAATTTTGGATCAAATATTTCTCCATCGGGCTTAATAATCTCTAATCCATATTCCCCCAGGATTGTCTCCATTTGTTTATAGGCCATTGAAATGCCAATAAAAATATTTTTTGTTGAGTCATCTTTTTCAACCTCTGCCAAACCCATTTGAAAAGCATCTAAAGCGGGAAGTAAATCGCTTATGATTTGTGATCTCGTGCGTGTCACAGCATCCTCCCTTTCTTTAATTTGTCTGCGTTTCAAATTTTCTAGATCTGCCCTTACTCTAATATACTTCTCTTGGAAATCTTCATTTTTCTCATAAGCGTCTTTGACCTTTTTGTTAAGGTTTTCCTTCGATTCATGTTTCTCAGATTCTTCGGCTTCGAGATCTAGGTTTTCGGCGTCGTCGGATGAGTTCTGTAAATCACTTTCATCATCACTTGTTTGATCAGGGTTCTCAGTTTGTTTTTCCATGAATTTTTAATGTATATGCCTTGCGAAGGGTAAGATAAATTTTTGATACTTTTTTTTAGTCTAATTCTGCAAAACGGTCAGTAATTAATAATGAAGAGTCCTCTTCAGCAAGGATTGTGCACTCGGAAGAGTAAGGCGAAATGTAGGAATAGCCAAGTTTAAGGATTTCATCGTTTGATCGTATTATTCCCTTAATTGGAGACAGAATTATACAATCGGATTGGCTATTTTTAACTAAGTTTGAGGAGTTTTTTTTGAAGTTGAATTTTCTAATTCTAAAATGTTTGCATTCTGCAATTGTTTCTATTCCTGGTTGGGTTTTTGTCTGTATTCCCTTTGGCTCAAAATCATTGAAATCAATAGATTTCATTGACTCCTCAATATGTAATTTACGTGGAGTCCCATCAAGTCCTTTCCTTCCCCAGTCATAGACTCTGTAAGTGGTATCCGAGTTTTGTTGAATTTCCAAAATTAAATTACCACCATCTATTGCATGTATACGTCCACTTTCAACAAAAACTGAATCATTTTGTTTGGAAGAGACTCTATGACATAAACTTTCTGCTTTAGATTCTGTTAATGCCTTTTGAAACTGTGATTTAGTAACACCCTTTTTAAATCCAAGAAAGAGACCTGCATCTTTAGTGGAGTTGACCACATACCAGTTCTCAGTTTTGGGTTCACCTTTAAGCTTTGCAGCCATTTCTTCCGGCGGATGAACTTGTAAGCTGAGTCTTTCTTGGCAGTCCAACCATTTTACAAGAATAGGAAATCTTTTGTTTTTCTTCCATTTGGGTCCCATCAATTCTTGCGTTCTTTGTTCAATTAATTCCCGTATAGAAAGAAATTTGCCTTTTGAAATTTCACATCTTGACTGTTCTTCGTCTCGGTCAACAATATTCCAAGATTCTCCGATCTTTTCGTTGGACATCAAATCCTGACCGAAGAGTTCCATAAATTGCTGACCGCCCCAAATCCTCTTTTTATATATTGGTTCAAACTTGAAAAGATTCACAGATTGTCTTTTAGTAAAGTTGTGTGGATGTGTAAACGATTGTTGTTAAAGCTTTGAAGAAGTTCTTACTTTGTGAGTAGGAAAGAAATGAAACTTGCTGCGGTTTCCCCGGAGAGGAAAAGACTTGGGGCATTTTTGGCATTATTTTTAGGATTATTTAGTATAATCGCATTGCTTGATTATTCGCCATTGAGTATTCACGAGTCTCCATCTGATCAAAGTTCCCCTATTTTGGGACAAGTTGGCGTAATTACTGCCAGAACTCTTCTTGGTTGGTTGGGTTTATCGGCTTGGTTGGTGCCATGGTTCTTTTTGAATTTAAGCCTATGCTTTTACAAAAAGATTTTTGGTAAGCCTATTTTTTTTAATAATATCACTGTCCTGTTCGCTATTTTTTCAATTTGTATCTTATCAAATGTTATGGACAATTCCAATTTGTCAAGTGGTGGCGGACCTATGTTTGATTCGAATACTTATGAACATGGGGCAGGGGGATCTATTGGTGCGTATTTCTATTCCGGGTTGCCATTCTTTGATCCTTCACATCATGGAATGTTGAAAATTTGGTTCGGTCCTGTGGGTACCTCACTTGTTAGTATAATTTTGCTGATTTCTTGTTTATATTATCAGTTTCGTTGGTATTTTAAAGTTGATCAACCAATTGGCACTTTATTGTCTAACTTAAATAAGGTTTTACCCGAAAAGTCATCAAATAAAACTTTTGGAAATTCGGAAACTCAGGGTGAAGTAGTTTCTGGTAATAATGACATTGATCTACAAACCCCCAAAAAGTCACTTTTTAGTTTTCTTACTAACAAAGGCGACGCAGATGTTTTGTTTGAGGATGTTTCATTAAAACAGCAAGACGACCCAAAATCATTAGAAAATAAATCAACTAGCAAACAAAAAACCAAATTGTCTGAGTCCATTTCCCCTTCAAATAAAGAGCAAGAAAATGTTGAATCAAAAGATTCAGTCTCTGATATCTATAGTTCTGAGCCAGAAGAAAAGAATGAACAGACTTTTGAAAAAGAAGAAATTGAAGAGGAAGAATGTAGCCTTTCAGAAGGAAAAGTGGAGATGGATGGCTTCAAGGTTGTAAGGGCTGCAAAAACGGAAAAGGCCAGTGACCTTTTCCCTGAAAGAAAAGGGGATTATCATTTTCCAACTTTAGACCTTTTAATGGAACCTCCAGAGGAAGAGTCTAACGAAGATGAAGATCATATGATCAAGGCCAGAAATTTAAAGGAGACCTTGGCACAATTTAAGGTGGAAATTGAACTTGGGGAAGTTCATACAGGACCAGTAATAACAAGATATGATGTACACCCTGCTGCAGGTGTAAGAGTTGAAAAAATCGCAAATCTTGACAAAAACCTAGCCATGGCACTGAAGGCAGACAGTGTTAGAATTTTGGCACCCGTTCCAGGTAAGGGGTGTGTTGGCATTGAAGTTCCTAATCAAAATCCTGCACCGGTATGTTTGAAAGAAATTTTGCAATCCAAAGCCTGGGCATCATCAGGAGCCGAAATACCAATTGTTTTAGGAAAAGAAGCAAGTGGGCGGGCACTAGTCGCAGACTTAACTAAAATGCCACATCTACTTGTAGCTGGGTCTACCGGTTCTGGTAAAACCGTTTGTATCAATGCAATTATTGCATCGCTTTGTTATCATTCAAGCCCCGAAGATGTTCGTTTTATAATGGTTGATCCTAAAATCGTAGAAATGAAAGTTTATAACGATTTGCCTCACATGCTGATTCCCGTGGTTACAGAACCAAAAAAAGTTCCCGGTGCACTCAAGTGGTTGTTAGTAGAAATGGAACGGAGATATCAGATATTCTCAAAAGTGGGAGTTCGAAACATCGCAGGATTTAATGCCAAAATTCTCAAGGATAAGGAAGAAAAGGAGAAAGCTCAGCTTTTGGATGCTGAAATGACTGCTGAGGAAAGAGCTGCTTTATCTTCAATAGAGGTTCCTAGAGATGATGAAGTTCTTGAAATTCCCGAAAATAAGTTACCATACATTGTTTGTATTATTGATGAACTTGCTGACTTAATGATGGTTGCACAGGCAGATGTAGAAACAGGGATTGCCCGTTTGGCTCAGCTTGCAAGAGCAGCAGGCATACATTTAATCATCGCTACTCAGCGACCATCGGTGAATGTAATCACTGGAGTAATAAAGGCTAATCTTCCAAGTAGGATTTCATTTCGTGTCGCTTCCTACAGAGACAGCCAAACTATTTTGGATGGAAAAGGTGCAGAAGCATTGATTGGCAAGGGTGATATGCTTTTCATACCCCCGGGAAGTTCTACTTTTCTTCGAGCACAGGGAGCTTTTGTGAGCGATGATGAGATCAATGGAATTGTTGATTATCTCAAGATCAACGGACCTCCACAAATAATTGAGGAGGTTAGGGATCAGATAGAGTCTGCAGGGGAGGGGGATGTGTTGGGAGATGATGGAGCAAACGCAGATGAGGATCCAATGGTAAGAAAGGCAATTGAGGTAATTCGTACAACTAAACGAGCATCCACTTCAAACCTCCAAAGAAAATTAAGTATTGGATATAATCGTGCGGCTAGAATAATGGATGATTTGGAAGACCGCGGATTGGTAGGTCCTGATGTTCCAGGCCAGGGACGTGAAATTCTAATGGATTTATAACTCTCCGCTTGCCAAGTGTAATAACATTATTTTTCATGATCGAATTATGCCAGTAGGTCAAAAATTAGAAGATGCCCGCAAAAAAAAGGGTATTTCCCTGAGAGAAGTTTCGGAAAGTACAAAAATAAGGGGAGATTATATTTCAGCCATAGAGACTGGGAACTTCGAAATTAATTTACCGGAAGTTTACTTAAGAGGCTTTGTCAGGTTGTATTCTAAGTTTTTAGGCCTCGATGAAGATGCAATGGTTGATGAACTTAATATTGAGCTTGGTAAAACGAGCGATAAAGTCTCAAAAAAATCACTTGGCTCTATAGTAGCCCAGGATAATAAATCGGTTGGAAAATCAAGTGTTGCTTCTACAGCTTATCCGGGAACATCTTCAAATCGATCATCTTTAAAGGCCTCCCAAAAAACCAACACTATTCTTATACTTGCAACTATAGGTGTATTTTCTGTTATTGCTGTATTTGTCACAATATATCTTTTATCCGATAACAGTGATGTTAATCCCGCCGATATCGATCCCCTAAAGTCTATATCTGAAAAGAAAGATCCTCCTAATTCTACTCTTACGCAAAATCATATCTTAAAAATTTCACTACTTGGTGATGTTGATAAATTGATAGTCTGCGATGAAGGTAAATCTCCAAATATTTTTCATGAATTTGACTCTTTATCAGAGGGTTGGAGTAAAGAATTATCCTTTAATAAATCTTTTAGATGCTATTCTTCCAATATTGAGAATATTATTTTTTCAGTGGACGATGGACAACCCTCGAAAGTTGGTGGTGATCGAAAGGGAATAGGAACTTTTAACTGGAAAAAAGAAAACTAAGATATTTTTATCGAGCCTTTGGTATGATCGAAAGGCTTTTTGTAATTCCTTCACGTAAAACGATTACAGAAACTTTTTGCCCGGGCACCAAAGCACTAATAGCTTCCGTATAATCATAAATATTTTCAATATTTTTCTTACCAAGTTTAATTATTAAATCACCAGATTGCATACCTGCAATGTCGGCAGGTCCTGAATTACTAACTCCTGAAAGTAAAACGCCTTTTGCATCAGTTTGTGAATAGTTAGGGATTGTCCCTAAATAAGCTCTCAATTTGGCTCGATTATTTTTCGTTGGTCTTTTTTGACTTATGTAGTCTATGTCATCTGTATGTGCCAAAAATGTAACTATCCTTGAGAAAAGAGCTGAACATTTTTTTATTCCTTCGAAGTTAATTTTATCTACCGTATCAGTTGGTGAGTGATAATCATTATGCAAGCCAGTAAATGCACTGATTATAGGAACCCCTTTTGAATAAAAAGATGTAGTGTCTGTCGGAATATGACTATCGTTTTGCAGATTCAAATTCAGACGAATAGGTACATTGGCTCGTTGGATAATTTTTCTCCATACGGTTGAAGAACCAACTCCATGTATGGTCATTTTATCTTTCAGCCTCCCTATCATGTCCATATTTAGGTAAGCAGCAATAAGCTGTTTACCTTTATCTTTTCTATTGCCAAATAATTCATTGGCGAAATGGGAGGAACCTACTAATCCAATTTCTTCTCCTGACCAAGTAGCAAACGCTATTTCATACTTAGAACCTTTCAGACTATTTTTATTTTTTGTTAGGGTTCTGATAATTTCTAACAAAGCACTTATACCTGATCCGTTATCATCAGCACCCGGATGAATTTTACCAATATCAGATTTTTTTGCTCTTGATGATTGTTTACCTCTGCCAATGTGGTCAAGGTGAGCTCCTATCAAGATAAATGGATAGTCCAATTTGCCGTTTTTATTTAAGTCTAGAAAACCTACAGTGTTTTGGCATGTGCCTTTGTGGCGAATTATCTGAATTGAAGAATCAATAGAAATTTTCTCAAGTACAAATCCCATCCTCTGTTCACCAGTCTCAAAACTATTACTGGTTTTTGTAAAATCTTTGCCAGCCCTCTCGAAGATTTTATTTCTAGCTTTATTATTGAGTGAGATTGCTTGAATTGAAATCTTTTCTCTAGTTGAGCTTTCAAATGGAACTACTTCTTGTTCAGTTGAATTATGATCGTGGACAAATATGATTCCTGCAGCTCCCAAATCTCTGGCAACTGAAGCTTTTTTTCTAAGTGTTGAATTGTAATAGTTACGTTCCTTTTCTTTGTCTTTCCATTTAGGTGGCAGACCCCTCAGGCACATGACCCACTTGTCTTTTACATCCAAGTGAGTGTATGAGTCGTAAGACAAACCGTTCTTTTCTTCTGTCAATATAAGACCATATCCAACAAATGTGATTTCATTAATTGATGCACTACCTGATTCACTGAAAGCAAGGGGAGTCCAACCTTCATTAAGAATTAAACTTTCATTATTTTTATTTATTTGAAGGAAACTTTTTTCTGCGATACTCGCGAATTTATAGAACGAAAAATCTTGATGCCACGATTTGTCAAAGCATGGACTTAGTTTGGATTTTGCAAAATGATCAGCCACATATTTGTTGGCCATCTTGATGCCATTTGACCCTGTGCTTCGACCTTCAAGTTCTTCAGATGTCAGAAATCGTAAGTGTCCTTCAACATCTTTCTCATCATTGCTTGAAGCCTCTAAAATTGAATCAACCCTATTGGAGCTTTCAGCACTTTCAATTAGCTCAAGTGCTTTTTCATGATCCCAATCTGCAATGAAAATTTGAGACTTTTTGGTTGGCGTTTGATTGCTTGTCCAAGAGATAGTTTTTCCATCAGGAGAAAATGTAGGAAGTCCGTCAAAACCCTCTCTGTAAGTGACTCTTACTGGTTCTTTTTTACCATCAAAATCTACAATATAGAGTTCAAAATTTTGAAAACCATGTAGATTGGTTGTGAAAATTATATATTTATTTGATGGATGGAAAAAGGGAGCCCAAGACATGGCATTGAGTTCAGTAATCTGGGTTTGATCTTTTCCATCGGAAGACATTCTGAAAATTTCTGCTTTGTGACCGTCAGATGAAAATCTACGCCAGCAGATGTATTCACCAGTTGCATCGAAGAATGGGCCTCCGTCATACCCGTCATGATTGGTTAACCTTTTCGTGTTACTTCCATCACTGTCCATCAAGTATATTTCATTGAAAAATGATGGCATAAAGTTTTTCGAATTTTCTTTATTATGAGACTTATCGCTGTAGTAGTGGCGGTTGGAGGTAAAAACTACCTTCTTGCCATCTGGTGAAAAAGCACACTCCGCATCATAGCCTTCATCATTTGTAATCTGAATTTCTGTATTATTTCTTAGGTCTTTTATAAACAAGTCATAGCTTGAATCATAATCCCAATTATACTTTCTATTTTTTCCGGACTTTCGGAGGTCAAGTTCTTCTTTTTGCTTCTCTAGTGCTTTTAAGTCACGGTGTGTAGATGCATAAAGTATCTTATTTTCAGAGGGTCCAAACCAAGCACAAGTTGTCTTACCATTACCATTTGAAACCAGTTTTGTTTGCCCATTAAGAAGATCCAAAACATAAATTTGGTAGAAAGGGTTTCCGGGATAGTTTTCCGCTTGAAAACAAATTTTATTTCCAGACTTCGAAAAATATCCTTCTCCGGACCTATTTCCTTCGAATGTTAATTGTGCAACATTTGTAATAAGCAAAGTCTCATTGCTTTTATCAGCACTAGAATTGTTACCTGATACAATTAAAAGGATAAGAAAAATACAAAATCTCATGCAAATCTGTTAGTGCATGATGTTAATAGACTCAAGAAATTGTGATTAGTCTAAGAGGTTAAAACTAATTGTTTTTTAACAAACCAAAAAGTTGAATTACCTTTTGTAAC
>Ga0163109_10001469_pt1 | contig 18621 bp, 15 predicted proteins | sample CRUFie1St13metaG_FD_108704 | JGI IMG/M metagenome (GOLD analysis project Ga0163109, IMG submission 108704) | Marine microbial communities from the Costa Rica Dome - CRUD Field 142mm St13 metaG | ecosystem: Environmental > Aquatic > Marine > Oceanic > Photic zone | place: Costa Rica: the Eastern... | reverse complement strand
CGCCATTTGACCAGATCCAACTCAGCCTTAGGCAGCTCCTCTGGTAGTTTCGCTAGAACCTCTTCCGAAACAGAAAAATCCTTAAGGAACTTGTGTCGGGAATTGCGATACTGATTGCGAGCACCAAGACTCGCTTGGTAGGCGTTGCGTTGATTCATTCGCGCGGTTTCTAATTCCTGAAGAGTTGCAACTCCTTCTGCCTGACCAGTTTCTGATTGCTCCAACAGTTGCTTCCGAAAATCTAAAGTGCTCTCAGCAAATTGGCTTTCTCGCTCAGCAATGCTTAAATATAAGAGTCGCCTGAGGCACTCACTTCGAACAAAGTGACGACGAGTATCCAAATTTTTATTCGCAGACTGAAGAAGTATCTCACCGATGCGCTTATTTGCCTCTAGCGCTCCCCAATGGTAGATAGGCTTGCGCAAAGTAAGACCATACAAGAAACGGCGAGAAAACTGAGCGCCAGAAACTTCGTCACGCTGCTCCCATTGACCATGATATTGACTAAAACCATTAACAACAGGGTAAGTACGAGCAGCCCGTATATCTGCATCTGCCTCGGCACGGCCAAGCTGGAATACAGCCTCCATCATAGAGTCAGAATACTGAACCGCCTGCGCAACTGCATCAGCCACTTCTGGCATGAGTTTATCAGCCAATAGCTCTTTAGCAAGAGAAGGCCGTATTATGTAGGCAATTGTTAGGGAGAGACCGAAGAGACTCCGAAAAACATCCCTAATGAAGGAACTAGACATGACAACCTGAGGTCAGAAGTCTACGGCTACACGAGTAGCAATAGCAATTTGGTAAAGAATCTGGGTAATATCCTTCGCTAGTTGGAGACTTTTGACATCGGCTTTCGGCAGAACTACAATCTCGTCTCCAGGTTGTACCTTTCGAGTGCTTCTGAAGGAAGTACGAGTGGTTTTGGAGTTATCGATAGACCCATCCTTTCGAAAAAGGAGGATGGCAGACTTATCGGCATTCGAGGTGAAACCACCAGCGCGGTTAATGAAATCCTGCGTGTTGAATTTTTCTTCATGAAGTTGAGCGTTTGGATAAAGAACTTCTCCATGAACCAAAACCAAGTTGGACTTTGATGGGATATGAAGAGTATCGCCATCTTCTAGGTAAACTTCTCGATTTCCTTTCCAGAAGGAAAGTACGACTTGACCCTTTGGTCTAACGCCACGAGCACGGCCGACGAATTTCAACAACAACTCCGCTTCCGTAGTGCGGATACGTGCCTCTTCGGCAGAAGCTGAGCGGGCGGTAAGAATCTTTCGCTCAAGATTGTCCAAGGATTCACGCAACATCTCCAATTGACGTCCAGCAATGGACTTTCGAAAAAGCTGAATCGATTCGATGTCTGAGCGGGCGCCTGGAACTAGCTTCTCAACTGCCGAAGCCAAGGTTGCTGGATATGGAAGTACGAGCCGAGAAGGCCCATCATGCTCACCATCAATGTGGATCTCCACTGTCTTGGGTAAGGCATCTGGAACAAAATAAAGATGGTCTCCAGAAGACAACTTTCGCTCAAGGGCATCAGCTACAGGCAAATAGAAGGATGCCCGCTCACCCTGCTTGTCAGTACGGATGCTTACATTGGTGGCATTTGTGTGAGGATGAGCAAATTCAACAGCATCAGCTCCGGTCAAAAACTGCCCATCAAATTCAAACTGGTAGCTGTTATGAACAGCACCCTGTATGGTAATTGAAGATTTACGGCGACCAACAAATATCACATCACCATCGGCAAATTGTGTAAGTGCAAGGTCTCCTTTGAGAAGGAAATCATAAAGGTTGATTTTTTGGATCACTTCCCCACCCCGCTTAAGAGCAATATCAATAAAGCTCCCGCGTTCCGTGTCGATACCGCCTGCCTTATCTAGGAAAAACAAAACTGAGTCTGCAGAACTTCCGGCATACAATCCGGGAAACGACACACTTCCCCCAACAAAGACCTTCACCGGCTGTGCGCCCTCTAAAGTAGCATATACTTCGACGTTGTTAATGAATTTCTCAGCCACCTTGCGCTTTAAGGCAGGGATTAAGTCCATATTGCGCATTCCCTGAACCATAAGAGGCCCAACTCCAGGAATGAATAAGTTACCCTGAGTATCTACGGTAATGCTATCATTGAATTCTTGAGCTCCCCAGATCTGCAACCGAACCTGGTCTCCCACCGTAAACTGATAATTTGGATTGAAGCCAGTAAAAGTCTCACGGCTAAATTCCCCTTGAAAAAGGGATTCACCAAAAACGGGCACAGGAACTTCTTCCACTTGGGCGTGGAGAGATAAGGAGGCGTGCAGACTAGCTGCAAAAAGAAAAGGTCGGAAAAAACGCATGTCGCGAAAATGGTAAGCTAAATACGATGATCCTGAATGGTGGCAATGACAAGACGGATAACTCCATACAAAAGGAAGAGTAGTACCAATGCCGTCAATAAATTGTACAAAATGCGAGGATAGGCAGCATCCTCAGGCAGTCCAGAGGTTGAAACCATCACGAAATGCTTAAGTTTACGCGATGCATCTAAACGTGCCTTTTCTAAGGAAGAGAATCCGGCTTTGTAGGCTTCCAAAGCGAAATCAGCCTCAATTTGAAGCTCTTTGTATTGTGCCAACTTTCGATTCAACTTCTCAGCTCCTTTGCCAGTGAGATTAGATTTTTCCTGAACTATTTGTTTTTCAAGCGATAGAATCTGCTGTTGGTTCGCAATCGCTTCGGGAGCATCCTTTTTCATGAAACTTAGCAGCCTGATTTGCTCAGCACGGGCCTGCACCAACTTCTCCTGCAAGGCCGCTATTAAGCCGACTGCCGTGTTAGAAAAGGACTCAGGGTCCAAAAGCTTTTCAGTATCTTGAAACTCTAGAAGCTTTTGCCTGATTGCTCGTAATCGCTCCTCAGAGCGCAAGACTTCCTTTTGCACAAAAGCCACTTGATCACGTGCCATATCTGAGGAAACCAAGTTGACGAATTTTTCACTCTCAGCAGAAATCAACTCAGCAATCGATTGAGCAACAGCAGGCTCATAGGCGAGGACGGATAGGACCAAAACATTGGTCTCAGGCTCTATTTTGATTTTTACCATTTTCCTGTAACGCTTGAGGAACTTCTCCTTGCTTGTCGCTCCATCAAAGTAATTGAGATAATCCGTTCCAAATTTCTCGAAATGGGAACGTAGATCGAGCTCATCGTCTAAAATTTCCATAAGGTTCGGCGAAGCTATATACTCTTGAACGAGAGCAGAGTCTTCCATTGCAGATGAAGGGGCTCCCGCTAAAAAGCCCATGCCCACTTCGATGGGAGACACGTTTTCCTGCATTTGTTTTACAACAAAACGACTTTCAACTTCAAAAAGCCGGGCTGCTGTAAACAACTGGTAGATAGCAAATAGCAGCCAAGGTAGTGAAACCGGGAGAAGAAATCTGGGGTATTTCATACCAGCAAAGATGGAAAAGAGGTTTAGAGAGTCGAGCGACTTTAAAAGGCTAAGCTACACCAATAGTTGATAAAGCACGGTTGGCAAGGACCGGCCAATTACTCTCATCAAGCCGTTTTTGTAATGCTTTGTCGTAATGCCATTCATGTCTTTGTTCGCTGGCACTTACAATGGCATTGGCAAAACTCTCTGCGTCAGATCCAAGGCAAGCCCAAGGAAGTAAGGCGTCTCCCATCCTACCAGTATCAGTTGCAGCAATCCCTAAACCTGCTGCCCAGTACTGATAAGCCTTGAGAGGATCAAAGTAATCAAGAAAGTTACCGCTTGGCTTGAAAGGTAGCAGACCAACTTCATAATTAGAAAGCATGGAAGGTACCTGATCAAAAGATAATGGACCAGAAAGTTTGAGGTTGGGCGGCAGGTTAATTGGAAGAACTAAACTACGATTTGGACCATAGAGGTCTATTTGCCAGTCAGGAAGATTATTAGCTACGTTGACCATAAGTTCCCAATCAAACCAAGGCTGGAATGTTCCGAGGTAAACAGCCTTTTGAGAGCTAGCAGTAGGGTTGGAATCAGGTAATGGTCTTGCAAAAGAGTTAAGACTAACTCCATTGGGTAATGTCTGTACTGGTATACCCGGATTTAATTTCCTAGCCCAATCACCAAGAGCAGTAGAGACTGGCCATACAGAATCCACTAAACTACTTTTTATCAGATTCTCAAACCACTGAGCAACGATGGGGCTCATATGATGTAAAAAACCCCATGGATTATCATTGAGCCGCATTATTTTACGTTCTGCATTAACACGGGGGAGATTCAAAGCGGAATAGCAAATATCAAATATGCACAAATCGTAATTTTTTTTTGATAGCTCACTAGGAAAAAACAAATTATAGAGAGAACCCTGCCATTTGCCTCGCCACCAAAAACGTCGCCTACTAAAAGGTGATCGCACAAAATATTCTGTAAGGTTAACTGATATGACCTGAGACCCACCTCTTAACCAAGCTTTTAACCAAAGATAGCGACGTGATGGCGAAATAAAATCCAAAGGATGAGTCGGGCAGCAAACATAGTCGACATTATGGCCAAGTTGCGACCACTCTAGTGCAAATTGTTGGAGACCAAGGCGCACATGTTCCTTCGTGAAACTGTTATTGCTGAGGAGTAATAATTTCAAATTGAAGGAATAAGAGGAGTTAAAAGTTTTCAAAGATTTGCAAACCCATCAAGTGAATTCAATAATTCTAGTATTACAAAAAGCTAAATCAGTGAATTAATCAGCGATAAGTGTAAGATTAATTCTCTGCAAATAATCCAAGATATGAGCCATGCATGGAAAACACAAAAAAACGTAGTTTTCGCCCTGTACATAAGGGAACTAAAAGCGAGATTTAGCCATTTTAGGTTAGGATACATTTGGGCAATTGCAGAACCACTTGCAATGGTAGCCCTACTCTCAATCATAAGGATGGCACTAGGAAAAAAGGATATTGCTGGCATCTCATACCCTCTTTTTTTCGCTACCGGCATAATACCTTATTATTTCTTTCAAACCAGTGTAACCCAGTTATTGAGTGTTATCGAAAGCAACATGCCTCTAATGAACTATAGGATTGTTAAACCTATTGATCCAGTAATTGCAAAAATTATTCTTGAATTTTTGATTTATATGGGAACGGGGGTATTAATAGTAGGAGGGTTAGTATTTCTAGGTTTTGGGTTTACATGGAATAATACCCTGGGATTAATACTTGTAATGGCATGTTTGATAAGCTTTACACTGGGCATTGGATTAATCACATCGGTAATAGGCGCATTCCTTCATGAATCTAAAAAGATCGTTCCTATAATCATAAGGCCGTTTTTCTTCATTTCTGGAATATTTTTCCCAGCTACAATGATCCCCACAATCTATAGAGACAAGCTCTTATGGAACCCACTTTTGCATGTCAGTGAATTGACACGCAGATGCATTTTCGAAGAATTTACAGTATCACACGGAAACATTATGTATTTGTTTTTTTGCTCTATAACCAGCCTTGGGCTTGGCCTTTGTGTATATAGAGTGAGTCGATTGAAACTTTCTACAAGCGGTAATATTCGATAATTGTCGGATAATTTATACTATGCTTATAATAAAAAACTTATCGAAATCCTATAGAACAAAATCTGGTCGCCATTACGTATTTAGAAATGTGTCTATAGAATTCCCTGAAAATAGTAATATTGGGATACTTGGACGCAATGGATCAGGCAAAAGTACACTACTAAGAATTCTAGGTGGCATCGATTATCCAGACTCAGGAACGATCAGTTGTGACAAGACCATCTCTTGGCCACTTGGCTTACGGGGAGGTTTTGTGAAGAACATATCAGGAAGGGATAACTGCCAGATGATCTGTAATCTTTACGGGATAGAAAGGCATGCAATAAAGAGAAAACTGGAATACATAAAAGAAATTTGTGGGATAGGAAAATACTTTGATGAACCAGTGAAATACTATTCATCAGGAATGGCGAGTAGGCTAGGATTTTCACTCAGCATGGCATTCGATTTCGATATCCTGTTAATGGATGAAATAACATCAGTTGGAGATCAGGATTTTAGAAAAAAAGCCAAACAAATGATAGAAGAGAAAAGAGGAACGACTAATATAATTTTTGTATCTCACAGCGCTAGCACAGTGAGGGAGTTTTGTGATGTAGGCATTGTTATTAAAAAAGGCGAACTTTACTACTATGAAGATATAGAAAAAGCTATAAGTACATATGAGTGAATGCGGCAATCAAATGTCTTCATCCTCCATTCAGTAAGGGATATAGCTTACTAAATTGGAAATCCCTTGAGTAGTATTCAACCCCGGGATACTTTTCATCAGAAGTATTATTCTGCCCGAAGTTGATATGCAACAACTGCTCTAAAGTAGATTTTATATTTTCAGGCTTATAGATATCTGAAAAAAAAGTACTAGAGAATTTTTGGTGTAGAGATTTGATAGAGTTAGCATTTGGTGGTACAATAAACCAAATAAAAATATTTGATGCCATATAATCATATGCTTTACCTCCAATCACATGAGGAGCCTCCATGGGTTCTGAGTGAACGACAAGCCCCACGTCAAGGTGCCTCATTGTCTCTCGTGCTATTTGATTTGATAAAGGAGAAAATCTGGAAACCTTGAGGTTCTGAGGAATTCGCTCATCCATTGATATATCGCCGCACAGAATGAGGGAGAACTTAGCGGCTAAATCAGGGCAGGAATCTAGAACCCTAAAAAGAGGACCAAAGTCTTTGTGGGGATGTGTTTCGTCTGAAGATCCTGTTCCAAAATAACCAAGAACAACTCTTTTACTACGTTTAAACTCTTTAATTGTAGACCAAATTGCTGGATGACTCTCGGTGTGAGTTTTGTAATCTATGTATCCATTTTCGATTACCGAAGAGCTTTTAATAAAAAAATGCCTTTGGTGATCGGTTGCCATTCCTTCGCTGACGAATAAATGATGGTCCCCAAGATTGAAGCATGCCTGCTCAATTTTCTTCCATTTCTCTAGTATTTGAGGTGAGATATTTTTTATATATTGTTTCCTCAAAGTCCACGCATCGCGATGATCATAAATTAGATTTATTTTGTTCTCAAAGTAATTTTTAATTTTTGCACCCAGCAGTTGGAATGAGTGAGGAGGTACAGTAATCAGTAGATTATCAATTGAGTATTTTTTTATTATCTTTACGGAACTTCTGAAGAACCTCTGTATATCGCACTCATAAGAATCTATCCGATTCCATCTTCTTAGCTTACGCAGATAGTTGGAAAAATATGCTATTGGATTTTTATTGTGAGAATAATTTTTAAAATCCTCCCAGAAAATAGGGTATGAATTAACATAATGACTACTAGCTGGCGTTTCAATTGCAACCGTGTCATTCCACTGCCTCCACCTTTTGTATGTGAGCACATGTACATGACAACCATCGTTTACCATTTTATCGACAAGTGTCGCAACTCTTATCATTCCACCTATCCTTGGTGAATAGTACGGAAAGGCACTAGTTACTACGAGTACTCTAAATTGCACAACAACTTTTAAAGCTTAGGTATAAATAAAACTGTAGGACGCACACTGCATCTTTGGGTTATTTGTATATTAACACTTGAACGCTTCCATATGCTTTTTCTAAAAAGCCAAAAAGTGATAAATACTAACTTATTTTTCCATAGTATTTTTTACATGTATTGTGATATATTTCCCTTTTTCAGAAGGCATTAGTTCTGAAAGCGTTGGCTCGAGTTCAAGTAAGTTCCTAAGTAGGCTTATCTCACGTTCGTTTACAGAAGTACCACTGTTCAACTCCTTTGGGAGCATATCAACAAAAAACCTCATACCTCGGCTAGAGACAAATTCGAAAGAACTCAATTCGATAAGTTCTATCAATTCACCAAGATTATAAAGCTTCCGTACCCGACCATCTGGTAGATATGAGGTTTTCTTTAATTCAGTTGGATGGGAGGAATTAATCACGGACATTACTAAGGAGCCATCTGGCTTTAATGCCCTTCGAATATTTCTGAGAACAAGTGTTGGGTCTCTAAGGTAATTAAACACCGCACCCAGGCAAATGGCGAAATCGAATCCCATAAGATTAGCAGGTAATTCATGAAGGTTAGCCTCAACCCAGTCCACATTACTTGCATGAGGGTATCTAGCTTTGCCAATAGCAAGCATCTCTGGGGAGATGTCTACTGCCGTTACCTTGCAATCCATCTTTAGAAGTTGAGGTAGTTCACGAGCTCCACCACTCCCAAGCAGTAATACCTTAGAAGAGTCATGAATTAAATCTGCCATCAATTGAGATTCTACTTCATTGGTGAACCTTTGGATTGGAAAGTTGTCCCAAATATTAAAATATTTGCCTGCAAGCCTATTGTTAAAAGAACGCTCTGCATCTGAATTCTCTGCTAATGATTGCTTCTGAGCATGAATAGCATTCTCCGCAAAATTTATTGATGCTGTTCTAATCTGACCACCGTAGTAAGAGTCCTTAGTCGGCAGCCCAAAATAGATAATTCGAGGCTGGCAACTTGGGATCCCCAAAAGCCTAGCGCCCTCAACCCTACCTGCGTCATCTTCATTAAGTGCACCACGGCACAATATAGGCGAAGAGGACGCCTCCCAAGGACCTTGCAGTGAATGCGCCCTCAGGATTCCGATATCCCAAGCATGAGGAGCGCTGCATCCGTTGTATAGTATGTAATAGTATGTTTCTCCATCTGGATGTTCTTGAACACAAAGACTGGGGTTTGCCTGCCCAAAAGCGTCCCATGTAGATGAGGAAGGATCATATATGGGCCTACCTTGATTACTTGGTTCCCAAGAGACGCCATCAGCTGAAAGGGCCATATAGATCTTGAACCGGCCTTCATGGATTCCCTCAAAAAGCATGACCCATTTATTATTTACACGACGAACAAATGGTAAACCCATACGACGAATTCCGAAAGCACTTGGCTCAAGAATAAGTTGACCCCTTGAACTTTCCCAATTCTGACCATCAACCGAAGACGCCAAACCGAATCCACGCAGGGTATCCGGACTGTAGTACATACGAAAATGATCTGGTGCTAGTTGAAGAACACTTCCTTGCGCAGCATAGGAACCACTTTCAAATACTGGTGTAGGCTGGATTACCCAATCGGCACCCAGATTTCCCTTAGCAACGCCAACGCATGTAATGCCGCCATCCAATATTGGGTTATCTCGAGCGTTAAAAAACAAAGACAAGGAACCATCGGCGTCAGTAACTGGGTTGCCTTCCATATCCATGAGAAAGGAGGGATCACGAACGCCATAGCGATTCCATGCTAACTCACCTGAAATACTCCCCTCCCCCAGTTTCAGGATGCTAGCTGTACCTTGATACAACTGGTCGAGCATCAATTCGCAACCATCATATTTCATTTGGCATTTTCTATCTTGCTTTGCCCTCACTCAATTGAGCCTTCTTCCTTAATAACGCAAGGTAAGAGGCTAATCCATGAAGAGCGTGCATTACATGCCTCGGATATTGGGATTCAACGTCACCAGATGAGGCGAGACGCTCAAGAATTGTCTCAGCAATCTTGTGGCACAAGCGAATCCATCCGACAGATCGATCGCCATGCTCGCCAAGGCGAGAAACCAAGACAAGCAGTTCACCCAAGGACCATAAACGGGCTGGTTTGGGAAGTAATTCCACCTGAGTTTCACCAACTTTTCGAACCCAAGGAATGCTTAGCTTTTCATCTAAACTGCAATCGGTTTCGACTATACGCAAGGCATCAGCAAAACAACATGGGCCTGCAAATTGCCCTACCATCTCAGCACAAGGTATTTCGATAGATTTGACACCAAACACATCCGCAAAAGAATTTAAAAGGTAACATTGGTGCAGAAGATCTACCACCTGACTTTCTGGTGAATAAGGCCAACCCAAGCCAACAATGCGGCGTGAATTCAACCATTCCAGAGAATGCAACCAACCGCCAACGTCCGTATGCGCCTGGTCTTTAATTTCGCTGATGAGCTTCAGCGTTGCCAATGCATACGCAGGCGCATTGTAAATAACCTCACGTATATTGGGAGAATAGGCAGGGATGGTTAGGCTTTGCTGCTCCGATGTGCAATGTAACTTTTGCACCCAAGTACGCAATCCATCTAACGCTTTTTTTAAAAAATCAAGGGTACGCCCTGAAGAAAGCCCCTCTTGGTGGCAATCAAATACACCCCGGGTAACAATTGCAGATGTAATCAAAAAAGGCTCATCAGGAAGTAGTTCTCGGTGAGAAAAGCCCAAACCCCAAGTGAATACATCATCAAAGTAGCGTAATGCGCTTAATTGAAGACGCTCGAGTACTGGATTTGTGCGTAATTCTAATTGTACTGGTGAAAGCAAATTTGCTCGGCGAAGGGCAGCCAATATCTGTAGGTACTTACCTTCAGCCATGGGATGAATGATGCTTTCGGTACAATAAGCATCTGTGCCAGCACCTTCATCAGATTCATATTGGAGTAAAGCTGTGTCTATGACAGAACGTACCTTTTTTGCAGTAGGCAATTGTTATAAATCCATTTAAATATTAACCAGTGAAGGGGGTCAGGGGAAAAAGAAAGTCAATAAGTATGTTCGTCATAACTAAAGCATGCGACTGTTTTTTAGGTATTATGGAAATAATCTAGGCCGATAATACTAGTTTAAAATCCATTAATTCTGTCATAAAGTTTCGCTTCATCTTGCAATGCATAAGGTTAATCTTAAGGCTACTGAATAAGTCTTTAAGTACTAAATGTCCAACGTAATTTAAAATATGCAGCTGTATATTTCATTGCATTTAAACTTCATTTTAGTACTGTTTATTCGTATATTTACAAAGTTTGTTTATGTACGATTTTAGTTGTTCAGGCGTATAGTTCTGATGCTGAATAGAAATATTGGGATCTTGTAGGCATAGAAGATTGACCCAATTCTCACAATATGAGAGCCATTTAAATGCGTATTCTTTAAAAATCTCAATACCACTAAAAGCATACAATTCTGCGCAATCAATTATATGTATAAAGTGATAGGAATTATAAAGTTTCCCATCAATCTTCTTTTTAAAATTCGTGGGGTATGCAAATAAGTCTTTACCATCTGATGACAAACTTGCCTTAAGACGGTTAACTCCAGAATGTAACGAGACTCTGGATAATTCTCGCCAAGCTTGTGTAGGCATTGCAGTACAGTCGGGGCGATATGCACCATCAGCAACCAAGATGGATGCCTCACTCTCAGTTGAACAACGCAATACGCAATTCAATGTACTGACTTCTGGGTTGGCGACGAGAGAATTGACTATGTTTAGTTGTAAAATCCTTCCATCAATTCTTTCAATATGATTTTTCCATCTGTTACTCGTATTACCACCAAAGTCATGATTGTAGTATTTACCCTCCCCGGGAATATCTACATGGAATTCACACAGTTCAAAATCAATTGCCTTGGTAAAAACGAAGCGAACTCTCGTGAACCCTGTCAACTGATATCTAGTGTTAGATAGTTCCTCTAAATCATAAAGTGGTAGAAGCTTTTTTACAGCCTCGAAATTTTTATTTAAAAAAAGACTAGTATCTACACCGATTTTTTTAAGAAAAGAATCTGAATCACAAACCCACCTTAATACTGTCAACCAACCGTTAAGAGTATAAAGAGGAGGTTCGTGGGGATACTCTTCGACGATCCAACCAAAGTCTTTGGCAACGAGGACTCCTCCCTGATCAATTGGCACAAGGAGACTGTTATAAAACCCCTTAATTTCATTTGAGTAATCACAATCAATATGCCCCAGAGAAATCTGGGAGAGAAATGACAAACTTTTCACATACCACGCTTGCGTTAAGGCTGAGTAAAAGTTCCCTGGCACGTAGCTTAACCCATCATCACATGAATACCTGAACGTAAGTACATCTGCCTCTCCGTGAGCTCTTTCAAGGGCAAGACTAGCAATGGAGTGAGCGTTTTCTATAAATAAACTATTGCCACTCGTTGTGAAGGCCTTGGCATATTCCAGTATTAAATAGGCAGGTAAAAGCGGGTGAAATATTAAACTTCCATTTTCATTTTTGTGAGGACACCCGTTTTGGTCGAACTCAAGTTTATAAAAGTCGTATATCCTTCTCCTCTCGGATGATATGTGTTTTTCATAAAATTCTCCGTTTGGATGCATTATAGGATTAGATTTGACTATTGCCAAAATACTGAGACGTCCAATATCGGAAGTATAGCTTGGTCATGCAATTAAGGCAACAACTACAAACCTTTTACGCCAGTGACATTTGCTCCATCCATTGAACAACCAAGCAATTTAGACCTTAGTATTTTACTGTGACTTAGATCTGCATCATTAAAAGTACATCCTTGCAACTCGCAGTTTACAATCAAAGAGTTTCTCAAATCTGAATTATCAAAATTACAAGCAATCAGATGCATATCTTTGAATCGGACATGGGGTAAAGACATACTGGAAAAGTTGAGATTATTAATTACTGTAACGGGATCTCCCTTATTAATAAATTTAGATATACTTCGATTAGACGCTGTTTTGGATAAAACCGTTGCTGCGTCTTGAATTTTCTGAATTTGATTTAAGATGGACAAAAAAAGAGCATTTCTGTGGGTAGAAGTTAAGTCACCACGTGCACCGTTTAAATTTACGACTGTCAATAGATAGCATAGTTCGCTGATCGCAATAGATTTACTAGTTTTTCCCTCGGATAACTCTACGATGATTTGTTTTATCTTAAAAAATACGTGTTCAACTTGGTTCATATTTTCTTATATAGATCCTTAATAACTTGAGAATATACATTCCAATTATCCTTTTCAATAAAGTGCTTACATCTAGAGCTTGCTAGATTTATTTCTTGATCGTTCAAGGAGTTTACCACCTCTGCAATATTCTGTGGGTTGATCGGGTCATCGAGAAGCCATCCTATACTGTGCTTTTCGATATAACTTCTTAGTTCCGGAAAAGGACTCACCAAAATTGGTACGTTGGCATTAGGGTACTCCCAAAGTTTGTTAGGATTACAATACCAATGGTTAAGACCAGTATTCTCATAAGGTATAATGCCTACAGTAGCACCTGCGGTCCAATAGGGTAACTCGTTTTGATTTACTTTTGGTAAAAACTTAATACTGTCAGCAGTTGTAGGTTTTTTTAGAAATAGTGATTTTGCGACACGCTTTAACTCATCCTCGAGCTTACCCCAGCCCATGAAGATGATTGCCCATTCATCATTAAGAAATTCTGAGGAAAGTACTAAATTTATGAGTCCACGATTTGGTGCAAATCCACCCTGATATATCAAAATCTTCTTATTAGGGTTTAGACCTGCTGCATTATGTAAACGTCCGTCGTATTTAAATTTCGGGGTTGGTAGTGTTGCATTTTTTATAATAAGAGCAGGAGGCAGTTGTCTATAGAACTTTCTGTAGTAGTTGGATATACTTCTATTTATTGTTATGAAATGATCTACATGACGTGAATACTTGTTTAGTACTTTGGAATTATTTGCAGCGATAATATCTGATGCCTGTGCAAGATGGTCGTATATCTCATGAGCATCGAAAATCAGCTTTGTCTTGTACTTTGACTTATACCGGCTGCAAACTGGAAGAGCCGTCAGATCGTGAGCGTGAACAATTTTTGGGTTTTCGTCTTTTAGTATCCTGAAAACACTCGATTCCCGAGCGAAAACAGCCCTCCACTTTCTCCGGTTTGAATAGTTTAAAAGGCTGAATGCCCCTCCCATTAGTGGACGCCAACAAACACATGAAGAGAAACTGTATACCTTCTTTCTTGGAGTTCTGGATCTAGAATTACCTACACTGGAAGCTTTATGAGCTTCAAATATTGAATCAAATTTAAGAGATAAGTTGCGCTCGTTAGTCTTGATTCTATTGTAACGTTCAAGGTTAAGCTTGTATTTACGAAAAAGGAGAAAACAAATGATGAAGGCAATAGTACTCAATATTACAAGGTATATCGAATATGGGTTAAGCTTATCAAAGAAACTTCGTGCGAACAGCAGGATGCGACTACCGTATGCACTCATGATAGCTCCTACTGAAATAGTTATCATGACCCCGATGGCATAAATCAACCAGAGTGGCTTATTCGCCCGCGAGATCCAGGCCGCACGCCTGATGACAATCCCATTTTCAGTAATTTCTATGGGGGTGTTATTATTTGCGTCCTGTATGCCAATGATTGTTACATCAAAACCGCTCTCTTTAACGGCTTTAGCTTCCTTTAAAACCCTTGCATCATGAGAAACAGAATTAAATACTACTTTACAGACTTTATGCATTATTTTTGAACTAGATTTGCTTTAATACGCTTGTAATCTTTTTAGCTGCATTGCCGTCTCCATATAACATGGTCCATGGCGGTCTACTACGATTCATTTTTCTCTCTATATTATCAGCATCAATTTTAAACTCCGGGCTCATGAGAGTGTTCCACTTACTATCCACTGTTTCCACCCACTCAGTTTCATCCCTCAGAGTGACACATGGCACCTTGTAAAAGTAGGCTTCCTTCTGCATGCCTCCTGAGTCAGTAATGATTAATTGAGCGCTTCTTTGAAGTGCAATTATGTCAAAGTATGATACAGGATCTATAACATTGATGTCATTTAGTACAGAGCTTGAGAAATGTTTGCTTATTATGGATCTTGTTCTCGGGTGTATAGGAAATATGACCTTTGTTTTTGTATTTAGCTCAGATAGTACTTCTAGTATATTTTTTAGTCTAGAGTTATCGTCTGTGTTCTCTGCACGATGAACTGTAGCCAATATAAATTGCTCTTTTTCTAGGACGAGATCTTTTATAATCGACGAACGATCCTCTGCTCTTTCAGCCATCATGAGTGACGAGTCATACATTACATCACCCACTTCATGTACATGTTCAACAATACCTTCTGAGTTTAGATTTTCGACAGCAATGCGTGTGGGACAAAATAAATAGGATGATATCCTGTCAGTCAGGATTCTATTGGTTTCTTCCGGCATTTGAGAATTAAATGATCGGAGACCAGCCTCGATGTGGACAATTGGAATCTTCAGCTTTACTGCGGCTAAAGCACCAGCAAGCGTTGAATTCGTATCTCCATAAACCAAAACAAGATCTGGCCTTTGATGTATCAATTCCTTCTCGATCTCGGTGAGCATACGACCTGTCATTTGGCCATGTGTTCCACCGTTGATTTTCAGGTTTTTGTAAGGCTTCGGAAGACTCAATTCTTCAAAAAACACATTGGACATCTGGCTGTCGTAGTGCTGTCCAGTATGAAGTAGGAGCTCTTCAATACCAGACTCCTTAAAGCTCAATGAAACCGGACAAGCTTTAATAAATTGTGGCCTAGCGCCTATTACTGTAAGAATCCTCATTAATTACGAAATTCCTCTATGAATTGATCGCCTCGATCACTTTTTGTTGATGGGTTGCCTGAAGCCACGGACTCATAGGTAGGCTTATTCCATTGCTTGAAATGTGCTCCGATGTAGGGAAATCACCTTCCTTGTAATTGAGATAACTGAATACTGGTTGCAAATGCAATGGCACTTGATAGTAGCTTACGAAAGGGATTTTTTTATCACGTAGCCTCAGTGATAAATCCTGCTTTTCTTCAGAGACTAACGTGTATTGCGCGTAGACAGAGGTATTCTCATTACTAATATATGGCAGAGAATGACCACCTGAAAGTTTTAAATGGGTATTGTAGTTCTTTGCGACTTTTTGTCGTTGAGCTACTTCATGATCAAAAATCTTGAGTTTAATAAGCAGTATGGCAGCTTGTATTGTATCTAATCGACCGTTAAGGCCTAATATTGGATGATGATGCTTCAGAGATTGCCCGTGAACCCGAATTTGTCGCATGGATTCAGCTAATTCATCATCATCTGTAAAGAGTGCTCCGCCATCTCCATAGCATCCTAGTGGCTTAGATGGGAAAAAGGAGGTGCTTCCGACTGTAGATAGCGCACAGGAGCGAATTCCGTGATGTGTTGCCCCAAAACATTGCGCAGCATCCTCGATAACAGGAATATTTCCGAATTTAAGAGCGATTTTATTTATTTCCTTTAAGTTAGCGGTCTGGCCATAGATCCCAACTGGCATGATGCATTTGGTGTTCTCAGTAATGGCTTCCTCAAGAAGTTGGGGAGACATGTTCCAAGTGTCTTCTTCAATATCTACAAAGACCGGCCTCGCTCCCAATAGTGAGATTGTTTCGGCAGTTGAAATCCAGGTGTACGGCACAGTGATCACATCATCACCTGGACCAATTCCTAATGCCATCATCGCAATCAGTAACGAGTCCGTCCCGGAAGAAACTGCAATGCAATGCTTTGCGCCGGTGTAGGCAGCAAGGCGTTCCTCCAACTCGCCTACCTCTGGCCCCATGATATATTTACCATGGTTCAGCACCTTAGATATAGCCAGATCTAACTCTTCTCGAATTTGTTTCTGCTGAGATTCTAAATCTATAAATGGTATCATTAGGTAAGTGGAATGGCTTAGCCTACTTAAAACTGTCGTATTCTACGCAACCTGTAGATAGAGATTCTGGTAAAGGCGCCTCCTCGTCGAGATCCATACAGCGCATTTTATTATCGATGACTCTGTACATAAATCCGGCTTCCGGACATTTCATGTTACCTTCGGAGTCTGGGTTTCGCAACAGGTGCCCATTTCGACTCATCCATCCTGATCGGCGTCCAGGAACGCCAGTTATCAAGGCATAATCCGGAACGTCTTTCGTAACCACGGCACCAGCAGCAATGAAGCAATATCGCCCAAGAGTCACCCCACATACGATTGTTGCGTTAGCACCAACCGTTGCACCGCGTTTTATGAGAGTCTCCTCATAGAGACTTTTTCGATTAACCTGTGATCGGGGGTTTGTTACATTTGTCAGAACACAGGATGGACCAAGGAATACATCATCTTCGATGGTTGTACCAGTGTAGATGGCTACGTTGTTTTGTACTTTTACATTTTTTCCGATTCGTACGCCCGAAGATACCATGGTGTTTTGCCCGAAAATACAGCCCTCCCCTATTACAGTTTCTCCGAAAATATGGGCAAAATGCCAGATCTTCGTTCCAGTCCCGACCTGAGCACCTTCATCAATGACCGCCGTTGTGTGTGCGAAATAATTCTTCATGCATTTTCAAGCTGTATCTGTGCTTGCTCAAGAACCTCTATAACAGCGAGGGCATTTGCTGGACCACTAAGTGGTCTCTCTCGAGTCTGGATGCAATGGATAAAATGCTCCAACTCTGCTAAAAGCGGCTGATTTGATCCGCTGAATATTATTTCTTGCCCACCATCGGCAGGCACAAGGTCTGGGCTAAATGATTTTTTCTGGAGGGTAACCGTTTGCTTAAGCTCATCGTACACAAGAATACCATGCTCGCCGATAACTGTTGTACCTCTCACCTTCTCATGCCATAGCCAAGAGTTGTGCAAATGAGCAAGGACGTTTTCAGGAAAGCGCATGGAGAGATATACACTATCTTGAATATCGGGTTGTAGCCCACAATGTCCATGAGATGAAATCTTCATTGGGGCACCACCGAGAAGATAAACCATGGCCGCGATGTCATGAACCCCTAGGCTCCACATTACATTTTCAAAAGAGCGTACTGTCCCAAAGTTTTTGCGCTCCATGTGTAAGCAGAAGATTTTGCCAAGCGCTCCTGAATCTAGGTAATCGTAAATGAATTTGATAGCGGGCTGGTAAAGAAGCAGGTGCCCTGTCATCAATATGTTGCCAAACTTCGCAGCTAAATCGGAAAGTTTTCGTGTTTCTTCAACGCTGGTGGCAATGGGTTTTTCAACAAAAACATCTATCCCTGCACGAAGAAACTGCCCTGCTAAAGCAAAGTGAGTGGCGACAGGAGTGGCAATTGCAACAGCATCAATACCAGAAGTAAGAATCGTGTCTACGTTATCAAATACAGTGATATCAGGATAGTCCTGTATCATCTGATCCCTTATCGACGGATTGAGCTCAACGATACTATCTAGAACACCAAGCTGACTAAAGGTCTTGACTAAGTTTTTCCCCCAATTGCCAGCTCCGATAACAGAGACTTTTGTCATTTTAAGAGCCTTAAATTATTAACAAGTTGTAACTTGATTTTCTTTTGTGGCGATTCCCTTCATGGCGTTTCTGGAATCTATAATACAGTTACACCATTCGGCCAACTGTTGGTAGTCTACGCAACTATGCTTTGTTGCAATAAGTACAGCATCATAGGAACTTATTTGCTCTTCATTCCAGCAGACTGACTCCATCCCTTGCCAAATTTCATGCTCTCTGGTCTTTCCTATAACTGGTATGTATGGATCGTAATAATCAAGGGTAGCGCCTCGAGAACGAAGACGATCTAAAAGCCCAAAACTCGGTGATTCACGCATATCGTCGACATCTGATTTATATGCTAATCCGAGCACGAGTATTTTTGAACCCATTACAGCTTTACCTTTATGATTCAAGGCCTCTGCTGTTTTGTTTACGGTATGATCCATCATTGAATCATTCATCTCCCCTGCTAGCTCGATAAAACGAGT
>Ga0163109_10001468_pt1 | contig 18622 bp, 16 predicted proteins | sample CRUFie1St13metaG_FD_108704 | JGI IMG/M metagenome (GOLD analysis project Ga0163109, IMG submission 108704) | Marine microbial communities from the Costa Rica Dome - CRUD Field 142mm St13 metaG | ecosystem: Environmental > Aquatic > Marine > Oceanic > Photic zone | place: Costa Rica: the Eastern... | reverse complement strand
TGTTCGACAATTTAGGCCTGCTCGGAGGGTCCCCGACAGGGCTTTTTTATGGAGCGCATTTGGCGCTTTTCGCGTCAAAAACGCTGTCTCAAATCCGACACCCGGATGACCAAAAGCGTCACCGCCACTGCCCGTCCGGTACTACAGTGTTTGCAAGGCGCTGTGGACGTCCTCGCTGAGAATATCGGGCGTCTCGGCGGCGATCTGGCGCAGGGTCTGCAGCATCTCACTGGTCCAAAACTGGCGCATGTGGGAGCTGATCTGGCCGGGGATATCTTCCCGGGTCGGAATGCTGGTCGCGATCTGATTCGCCATCTTAATCAGGTGCTGCTGTTTGTAGTCACCCGAGGTACTCATGCACGCTGCTCCAAGCTCGGGCGGATCTCGACCGCGGTCACCTTATATTCGGGGCAGTTCGTGGCCCAGTCCGAGTTATCGGTAGTGATCACATTGGTGCCACTCACGGGGTGGTGGAAGGTGGTGTACACCACGCCTGCCGGAATATCGTCGCTGATACGCGCGCGCATGCGGGTCTGCCCTGCCCGGCTAGCGATCTCGATCCAGTCGCCATCTTTCACACCCCGCGCCTCGGCATCGGCCTCGTGAATATCTAGGACGTCTTCGGCGTGCCAGACCACGTTGTCGGTGCGGCGGGTCTGTGCTCCGACGTTGTACTGGCTCAAAATGCGGCCAGTGGTGAGTAGCAGAGGGAACTTGCGGGTCGAGCGCTCATCAGTGGGCACGTAAGGCGTGGTCATAAACTGACCCTCGCCGCGCACAAAAGCGTCCTTGTGCATGATCGGCGTGCCCTCAGGCGCCTGCTCGTTACATGGCCACTGCACGCTGCCCAGCTTGTCGAGCAGATCAAAGGACACGCCGGCAAAGGTGGGCGTGAGCTCTGCGATCTCGTCCATGATCTCGGAGGCGCTCTCGTAGGGCATGGGATAACCCATGGCCTCACTCAGGGCGCAGGTGGCTTCCCACTCTGAAAGACCCGTGCGCGAAGTCATCACCGGGCGCACCCGGTTAATGCGCCGCTCGGCATTGGTAAAGGTGCCGTCTTTCTCGAGGAACGAGGTACCGGGGAGGAACACGTGGGCAAAGTGCGATGTCTCGTTCAAGAACAGATCCTGGACGATCACGCACTCCATGGCTCGCAGTGCCTCGGCCACGTGGTTGGTGTTGGGGTCTGACTGGGCGATGTCCTCACCCTGAATGTAGATACCCCTGAACTCACCGGCCACCGCGGAGTCGAGCATGTTCGGGATACGCATGCCGGGGTCTTCGCGAAGCGTGACACCCCACATGGCCGAGAACTGCTCGCGGACCGTTTCATCCGATACGTGGCGGTAACCGACGAATTCATGGGGGAAGGAGCCCATGTCGCAGGAGCCCTGCACGTTGTTCTGGCCGCGGAGCGGGTTCACACCCACCCCAAGGCGGCCGATATTGCCGGTGGCCATCGCCAGATTAGCCATGGCCATCACCATGGTCGAACCCTGGGAGTGCTCGGTGACACCGAGACCGTAATAAATCGCGCCGTTACCCGCGGTGGCGTAAGCCCGCGCCGCAGCGCGCAGCGACTCAGCGTCCACACCAGTGATTTCGGCGAGCGCCTCGGGGCTGTTCTCAGGCAGGCTGATGAAATCGAGCCAGGCTTTGAAAGAGGTCTTGTTGCAGCGCTCGTAGACGAAGTTGTCGTCCATGAGCCCTTCGGTGGCCACCACGTGAGAGATCGCATTGAGCACCGCCACATTAGTGCCGGGCATTAGCTGCAGGTGGTGCTCGGCCTGAATGTGCGGCGAGCGCACCAAATCGATCGAGCGCGGATCGATCACGATCAAATCTGCACCCTCTCGCAGCCGGCGCTTCATGCGCGAGCCGAACACGGGGTGCGCGTCGGTCGGGTTGGCGCCGATCACCATAATGGCGTCGGACCGCTCGACTGACGCGAAATCTTGCGTACCGGCGCTGGTACCAAAGGTCTGCTTGAGTCCGTAACCCGTGGGCGAGTGGCACACCCGCGCACAGGTATCGATGTTGTTGGTGCCGAACGCGGCGCGGACCATCTTCTGCACCACGTAGACTTCTTCGTTGGTGCAGCGCGAGGAGGTGATGCCACCGACAGCATCGACGCCGTGTTGGGACTTGATCGTGTTCAGTTTATCGGCAGCAAATCTGATCGCCTCGTCCCAGTCCACCGGGCGCCATTCATCTTCAATGCTGTCGCGGACCAAAGGCGTGGTCACGCGATCCTGATGCTGGGCATAGCCCCAGGCAAAGCGGCCCTTCACACAGGAATGGCCTTCGTTCGCCCCGCCCTGCTTATCGGGCACCATGCGCACGACTTCGTCGCCGCGCAGCTCGGCCGTAAACGAACAACCCACGCCGCAATAGGCGCAGGTGGTTTTAACTTTTCGGCTCGGCACACCAAGATCGATCACGCTCTTCTCTTGCAGTGTGGCCGTCGGGCAAGCCTGCACGCAGGCGCCGCAAGACACACATTCGCTATCGAGGAAGGGCTGCTGCTCACTCGGTGATACCTCAGAGCCAAAGCCGCGGCCGGCGATAGTCAACGCGAAGGTGCCCTGCACCTCAGAACACGCGCGCACGCAGCGGCTGCAAACGATGCACTTGCTGGAATCAAAGGTGAAATACGGGTTGGACTCGTCCTTGCCGCGGTCGAGGTGGTTCTCCCCTTCCATGCCGTAGCGCACATCCCTGAGGCCCACGGCACCGGCCATATCCTGTAGCTCGCAGTCGCCATTGGCGGGGCAAGTGAGGCAGTCGAGGGGGTGGTCGGAAATATAGAGCTCCATCACGCCCTTGCGAAGCCTATCGAGGCGCGGGGTCTGGGTGTGGACCGACATGCCTTCCGCGCACGGGGTAGTGCAGGAGGCGGGCGTGCCGGGGCGGCCTTCAATCTCGACCAGACACAGTCGGCAGGAGCCAAAGGCATTGAGATTATCGGTCGCGCAGAGCTTCGGAATGTTGGCCCCGACCATGGCGGCAGCGCGCATCACCGAGGTGCCTTCAGGCACGCTCACCGGCATGCCATCGATGTACACCGTGACTTTTAAATCTGACTCTGCCCCGGGCGTGCCGAGATCCTGTGAGTAATCCACCTGAGCCGGATCAAACTGTTGGACCATATTCATCGTTTTACCCTCACCCTGTAGCAATCACGGGAGACGCAAAATCTTCCGGGAACGTATTCAGCGCGCTAAGCACCGGGTTAGGCGTGAGCCCGCCCATGGCGCAAAGCGATCCCTGTGTCATCACATCGCACAGATCGCGCAGCAACTCGGTGTTGGCCTCAACATCCTTGCCCGCGCGGATCTTGTCGATGGTCTCCACGCCTCGTACCGCCCCAATACGGCACGGTGTGCACTTACCGCAGGACTCTTCCACGCAGAAGTCCATCGCAAAGCGGGCCTGTTCGGCCATATTAACGGAGTCATCAAAGAGCACCACGCCGCCGTGGCCGATCATCCCACCTGCCTCAATCAGGGCCTCGTAATCCATCGCCACATCGAGTTTCTCGGGGCTCAAGTAGGCTCCCAGCGGTCCACCGATCTGCACCGCGCGCAGCGGCCGACCCGATCGGGTGCCGCCACCGAAATCTTCAATCAATGCTTTTGCGCTGATGCCAAACGCCGTCTCGACGATACCGCCGCGGGCAATATTGCCCGCCAGCTGGAACACCTGGGTGCCGAGCGAGCGGTTCCGCCCCAGCGCCGCGTAGGCCTCCGCCCCGCGCGCCAAAATCGAGGGCACACTGGCGATGGTCAGTACGTTGTTAATCACTGTGGGTGTACCAAATAAACCTTTGATCGCCGGCAGCGGCGGCTTGGCGCGCACCATGCCACGTCGACCCTCTAGGCTCTCGAGCATCGCGGTTTCTTCGCCGCAGACATAAGAGCCCGCGCCGACGCGGATCTCGACATCAAAACACAAATCCGAACCCAAAATATTATCGCCTAACCAGCCCTGCTCGCGGGCAATCCAGATGGCCGTCTGAAGCGTGGCGATAGCATCGGGGTACTCAGAGCGCAGATACACCAGGCCGCGATCCGCACCAACGGCATAGGCGGCAATGGTCATGCCTTCGAGCAAGCAGAAGGGGTCGCCCTCCATGAGCATGCGGTCAGCAAACGTCCCGCTGTCGCCTTCATCGGCGTTCACGCAAATGTATTTGTGGGCGGGTGCGTTTTGGGATTCGCCCGCATGGGGAGCCGGCGGTTGATCGGCCACCGTGCGCCACTTAATGCCCGCCGGGAAGCCCGCACCGCCGCGGCCGCGCAAACCGGAATCGGTCACCGCCTGCACCACATCACCGCCACTCATGGAGAGGGCGTTTTTGAGGCCGGTCAGGCCACCGTGAGCCTCATAGTCCTCTGGGTCGACCGGGTCGGTAATGCCCACCCGCTCGTAAATCCAACGGTTCTGCTTGGCGAGGTAGTCGACGTCTTCCACCGCACCGATAAAGTTATTGGACTGCTCATCGGGCAAGCCGGCATCAATTTGCCCGGCGCTCACGTTTGACCAACCCACCCGGGGTCCGTGGCGCTCATCAGCGCGCTCCACCAAGGGTTCCATCCACAGCATGCCGCGGCTGCCATTGCGAATGACCGTCTCGCCGCGCGCTTCCAGCGCACTGGCGACGGCATCGGCACCCATCGAGCGGGCGGCGGCGTCGCGGGGCACAAACCAAATGCTCATACGCCCTCTCCCACCGCTTGCGCGTGCGTGACCGCTGCTTTCAAGCGCGCCACGTCGGCACAGCCCATGAGTTCGCCATCCACCAACGCAGCCGGACCCAGGGCGCAGTTACCCAAACAGAAGATCGGCTCATCGACGCCGGTGAGTTCGGCCAGATCGGCGTCATCGCCGCAGGCCTTGGCCCATTCGGCTTTTAGTTCACGGCCACCCATCGCCTGACAGGCCTCGGCAGCGCACAGGCGCACTGGCACCGCAGGCGGCGCGGTATGGCGCAGATCTGCATAAAAAGTGAAGACGCCGTGTACGTCGGCGCGGGACACGTTGCAGGCCTGAGCTATCATCGCCACCGCATCGGAGGGCACATAACCAAAGTGCCCCTGTACGGCCTGCAGGCACAGTAAAACCGGGCCCGGCTCGCTCGCCACAATCGGGGCAATCAAAGCCTCGGCCGCCTCAGCCTGCCATTTTGGATAACGTGCGTTGCTCATTGCGCTACGCGATCTCCCCCAGCATACACATTCAGGCGGTCTTCCCGCGTGAAACCCACCAGCAACAGTCCATGGGCGCGGGCTAAGTCCACTGCCAGCGTGGTCGGTCCCGATACGGCAACGATCCCCGCCATGCACGCTCTGAGCGCCTTAGCGACGATCTCGTATGAAACCCGTCCACTGACCACCAACACGTGATCAGTGAGTGGGTATTCCTCGCTGAGGAATGCACTCCCGATCACTTTATCTACCGCATTATGGCGTCCTACATCCTCGCGTACCACCTGCAAACTACCGCCCGGCGCGATGATCGCCGCGGCGTGCAGAGAGCCTGTGAGCTCAAACATTTTCTGCTCTTCGCGCATGGCAGCAACCCACTGGTGAGCCTGATGCGCCGTGAGCTGCCAACCTTCACTCTGCAGCGCAACGCGAGGCTTTGGTGTGGCCTCGATCACCTCGGCGCTGCAGATACCGCAGGAGCTCGAAGTGAGGTATGCGCGGGCCTTGGGGATCTCCACCGAGGCGGCCACGTCGAGATGCACCGTGTCGACCGCTTCTTCTATGCCTTGAGAGCGCGATGCTGCAGCCCCCTCGCGCTTGATTGATGTGACATCCGTGCGGGCAGAGAGGTTTGTTTCGCTGGCCAGCCAGCCCACCGCCAGATCTTCATCGTGACCCGGCGTGCGCATGGTGGTGGCAAGAATGTCGCCGCCGACCGAGATCGACAGCGGTGCTTCCACCACCACAGGATCAAAGTCGTCTTTTGATGACGCGCCGGAGGCCGTGACCGCGCTCACGCGCCGCACCGGCCTGGGATCCGTCGCGTGAGCCGTCATTAGAAGAGGCCTACGATCTGCCCGTCGACCACGTCGATCTTCTCACTCGCCGGCGCCTTTGGCAGGCCCGGCATGGTCATCACGTCTCCGCAGATAGCCACGACAAAACCAGCACCTACCGAGAGTCGCACCTCACGGATGTCCATGACGTGACCATCGGGCGCGCCCTTTAGCGCGGGATCCGTCGAGAAGGAATAAGGAGTCTTGGCAATACACACCGGCAGGTGACCATAACCGCCGTCGGTAAGCTCCTTCAGGCGGTCCCGCACCTTGCCGCTCGCGGTGATTTCGCTCGCGTGGTAGACCTTGGTCGCCACCGCCTCGAGCTTCTCCCAGAGCGAGAGCTCGCCGGGATAGACAAACGAGTTATGCGGTGTGTTCGCTGGCGTCGCATCCGCATCACAGATCTCAGCCACCATATGAGCAAGATCCGTCGCTCCGGCGCCGCCATTGGCCCAATGACTTGAGAGCGCGACCTGCACACCCAGCGCCTTACAGTGCTCCATCACCAACTCAACCTCTGCATCGGTATCTGCGACAAACTGGTTAATCGAGACGACAGCCGGCACACCATAGTGCTCGCGCAGGTTATTGATGTGTCGGTTCAGGTTAGCAAGACCGGCACGCAGTGCGGGTAGGTTCTCTTCGCTCAGATCTTCCCGCGCCACACCCCCGTGGAATTTGAGCGCGCGAATGGTCGCGACCAGCACCGCTGCCGAGGGCCGGATGCCCGCCGAGCGACACTTGATGTCGATGAACTTCTCGGCGCCCAAATCCGCACCAAAGCCCGCCTCGGTCACCACATAGTCGGCGAGGCGCAGGCCCGCCATGGTCGCGATCACGCTGTTACAGCCGTGGGCGATATTGGCGAAGGGGCCGCCATGAACAAAAGACGGCGTGCCCTCGAGGGTCTGAACTAGGTTCGGCGACAGCGCGTCTTTCAAGATCGCCGTCAGCGCGCCCTCTGCTTTCAGATCAGCCGCCGTAACCGGCTCACGCTCGCGGGTGTAGCCCACCACGATGCGGCCCAGTCGTTTTTTCAAATCGTCAAGATCGGTGGCCAGACAGAAGATCGCCATGATCTCCGAGGCCACCACGATGTCGAAGCCATCTTGGCGCGGATAACCATTACCGGGACCACCCAAGGCCACGGTAATGTCGCGCAGCGCGCGGTCGTTCATATCCAGCACGCGTTTCCAGGTGATGCGGCGCACGTCGATACCCAGCGCGTTACCGTGATGAATGTGGTTATCGAGTAGTGCAGACAGCAGGTTGTTCGCCACACCGATCGCGTGCAGGTCGCCATTAAAGTGCAGGTTGATGTCTTCCATGGGAATCACCTGCGCGTAACCCCCGCCTGCGGCGCCACCCTTCATGCCAAACACCGGGCCCAGCGAGGGTTCGCGCAAACAAATCGCAACGTTCTTGCCGATGTGCTTGAGCGCATCACCCAGTCCTACCGTGGTGGTGGTCTTACCCTCACCCGCAGGCGTCGGGCTGACCGCCGTCACCAGAATCATGCGCGCGTTGTCGCGCACCGGCTGCTCAAGCAACCAATCCAGATTGACCTTGCCTTTGACGCGGCCATAGGGCTCCAACGCCTCGTCGGGAATGTTGAGTGCCTCGGCGATCTCGGTAATGGGCTTTGGGGTCGCGGCCTTGGCGATTTCGATATCCGATGCCATGGATGTTGCTCCAGTGACTGAGTGAAACTGAGGAGGCGCTCTCTAGCGCTGCGCACTGCGTTGTGATGTGGCGTGCGACCCGCCAAAAAACCCCCATTCACCGCGCCCTCAGGCCCGGCGGGCGCCATTATTCGGAGAATTGGCAGGCATGGCAAACGGTGAAAAAGGCCAATTTGGTGCGTCTGATCAAAGTGTCGTTTTTTGACCCCCGTGTGTCGCGGAAAAGCCCTGTACCATGGCACTTTTTGGGAGTTTTGAGCCCCGTCGGGCGAACCGGTTTGGGTTGAGCCCCCTGTCACCTGTTATCAAATGCTATTGTCATGCCTCTCGGGCTCTCAGAGAGAGGAGTCACACCCCATGAGCTATCAGGCTGTTCCCATTCAAGACCGTGTCGATATCGACAACTTATTTTCCGCTTATGCCTACACGTTAGATGATGGCGATGCTGATGCTTGGATCGCGCTCTACACAGAAGACGGCGTATTCGATGTGCCGGGGCTGAATCGCTTCGAAGGCCCAGAAGGTTTGCGGGCCATTGCTGATATTGTGATTAACGGCAGCCAGGGTAACTGGCGCCACATGGCCACCAACGTGCTGGTGACGCCCGGTGCAAGTGGCGATGAGGTCGCTGTGCGCCTGCGCACACTGGTGACCGACTGGAACGTCGACCCGGCGGGCACGCAATTTAACGACTACCGCGGCACGCTGGTGCGCATCAATGGCAACTGGCGCATTAAAGAACTCATCGCCACACCGACCAAAGTCATTGTTTGACCTCCCTGATCGCGCGTTTCATGCCCGACCCGCCTCACTTCGGGAGCAACGTCGATCTTTTTAAGAGTGGGCGCATCGGCTAATCTTCACCTCTCGAAAAAACCGTGCCGCAGTGCGCGTCGGAAAGCTTAGGGGGCAACATCGTGACACAGAGTTGGGATCTGCTGATTAAAGGCGCCAAGGTATTCGATGGGAGCGGCGCACTACCCAGCATTCAGGACGTAGCCGTGCGTAACGGCAAGATCGCCGCGCGCGGCGACAGCCTGCCCGCCTATGCCGCCGCACAGGTGGTGGATGGCTCGAACCAGTGGCTCGTGCCTGGCATGCTCGACATTCACACGCATCTCGACCTCGAGGTGGACGTTGAGCCAGCGCTGCCCGAGGTCGTCCGCCACGGCACCACGACTGTATTGGTAGGCAACTGCAGCCTCGGCACCAGCTTTGGTACCCAGCAATCGGGTGAGCAGGAGCCTATCGTTGACTGCTTCACCCGGGTTGAGAACATCCCCAAAACCGTATTGCGCAAGGTCGCCGAGAAGATCACCTGGGACAACACCGGGGATTACTTGGACCACTTTGACGACATGCCCCTGGGCCCCAATATCGCTGCCTTTGTGCCCCACTCGATGCTCCGCGTGGAAGTCATGGGCCTTGAGGCAAGCGTGAGCCGCAAGCCCACCGAGGCCGAGCTCTGCAAAATGGAGCAGCTGCTTGAGGCCGCGATGCAGCAGGGCTACATGGGGCTTAGTACCGACGGCCTGCCCTTTCATTACTTGTCGAACGACCCCAATACCGACAAGCGCATCCCGACCCAGTTCGCGAGCTTTAAGGAACTGCGCAGGCTGTTAAAAATCGTCCGTAAATACGACCGGGTCTGGCAGACCACGCCGATCATCGAGAATCGTTTGATGGCGCTCTTCTACTTCACGCTCACCAGCGGGCGCTTGTTCGGCAAGCCGCTCAAGACCTCAGCGCTCTCGGCAATGGAGATGACCGCCGCGCCCAAGACCGCCAAACTGTTTTTGAATGTGGCCAAGCTGCTCAATACCCGGCTCTTTAAGGGCAAGCTGCACTTCCAAGCGCTGGGTACAAACTTCCGCGTGTGGTCCGACGGCATCGTAAGCCCGCTATTTGAGGAAATGAAATCCACCGCGCAGCTGATCGCCAAAGAGTACGAGGACCGCGAGGGCCGTATGGCGCTCCTCAATGACCCGGAATGGGTAGAGCTGTACCGCAAGGAGTGGATGCACGGCCGCACCGGCGGCGACTTCGCGAGCTGGAAGACGGAAAAAGGCTTCCCAGATTCACTGGTCATTCGCGACGGCAACATGCTCATTTTTGACGGCGCGCCGGTCAGCGACTGGGACGGCGAGTCTATGGCCGCCGTGATGGCCCGGGTACAGCGCTACCACGACGGTGACAATGATGCGGCGCGTTCCGATGCCGAGCGCGAGGCCTTTGAACTGTTCCCCAAGGTGCTGCGCGACGACGCCGACTTTATGCTCCACATGATGCGCACCTACGATAAGAGCTTCCGCTTCTATGCCGACATCGCCAACAAGGACAACAAAGCCACGCTAGGCTTCTTGCTCGACGAGCACGCCCTGCCCGGCTTTAACGACTCCGGCGCGCACATCACCAACATGGCGTTCTTTGACTCCAATCTGATGTCGCTAAAGCTCGCCAAGGAGCGGAACGAGGCCACCGTGGCGCATATGGTGAAGCGTTTGACCTCTGAGCCCGCCGAGATCTTTGGTTTGGACGTGGGTTCTCTAGATATCGGCGCTCAGGCCGACATGGTGCTCATTAATCCCGACGCGCTCGACGGCTGGCAACCCGACCAGACCCGTACGCTCGAGTACCGGGAGATCTTTGGTCACGAGCAGATGGTGAACCGGCCCGAGGGCATTGTGGATTCGGTGTACATCAATGGCGTGGTGGCCTGGAAAGACGGCGCCGCCCAGGCAGCACTGGGTCAGGAGACGCTGGGCCGCGCACTGCGGGCCGCCTGACTGCGAAGTTCGCTAGCCTTCACTCTCCACGCCCGCCGCGCGGAGCAATTCGGGCACAAAACGACCGGACATAAAAAAGCGGGGGCCAACATCACCCCCGCTCTACCGCTACCACATCCCCCAGGTTTTAATCGTAAGAGAGCTCCGTGGCTTTGCCAGAGAACACTCTGTGCACATAGAGAGTGTAGCCCAATATCGCGGGCAGTGTGACGACGGCGCCCCAGAAGATAAATTGCAGGGACTCGGTGGCTGCTGCGGCCTCCCACAAGGTCATGCGGCCAATCACGATATCGGGGTAAATGCTGTAAGCAAGCCCAATAGCGGCCATCAGGCAAATAACCATCAGCGCCACAAAAATAAACCAGCCGTAGCCCGCGTGGAGCACTTTGGGTCGGCGCAACATCCAATCCATGCCGATGATCGCCAGCGCACAGCTCATGGGAATCGGCAAGAGACCAATCGCGTCGGGCAACTTGAACCAGCGGTCAGCGATATCCTGGCTCACCAGCGGTGTCGCAATCGATACCAATAAGAGCGCAAAGGCCATGGGCGGCAGCGCCAGCCGGCACCAGTGCGCGGCTTTATCAAAGAGTTCGTCTTCGGTTTTGATCAACAGCCATGCTCCACCCAGCATGATGTAGAGCGCCGGCAGCGTGAGTGAAATCAGAATAGAGAACGCCACGCTAATAGCATCGCCTGAAAGACCCGTGATGTAGGCGCCAAGCATCCAACCCTGGGCCATCGACGCCATCAGTGATCCCAATGCAAACAGCTTGTTCCACATGGGTTGGCGGTGGTCCGCCGACTTCACGCGGAAGTCAAAGGCCGCGCCCCTTAGAATCAGCCCCACCAGCATCACGGTGACGGGAATATAGAGCGCGGTGAGGATAATGCCGTGGGCCTTGGGGAAAGCGATTAAGAGCACGCCGACGCCCATTACGATCCAGGTCTCGTTGGCGTCCCAGAAGGGGCCGATAGAGGCGATCATGGTGTCTTTCTCGGCATCACTGCCAAAGGGCAGCAGCATACCCACTCCCAGATCAAAACCGTCGAGAATCACATAGAGCAGCAGCGACAGGCCCATCGCCGACACAAAAAAGAGCGGCAGCGCTTCACTCACGCAGTGGTGCCCATGATCGGTGTACCCAGCGGATTCGAGTCCTCTTCGAGCGTCTTGGCCGGCTTTACCGCCATGATGCGCAGCGCTTTCATGTAGGCAATCATCAGTGCCAGATACAAACCCACGTAACCAAATAGCGTGCCCGCAAGCGTTGCAGACGGGTGCTGTGCGACCACTTCAGTCGTAGACACCAAACCCTGCACAATCCAAGGCTGGCGACCGATCTCTGTCACGTACCATCCCGCCACGCTGGCTACCCAGCCAGAGAAAGTCATGAGCGATAACGCTTGCAGCGTCACGCTGCTCAGCCTGTCGCGGCGGACCAGCTGCCACGCGCCCCACCACGATACCAAGAGCATCAAGGTGCCGACACCAGTCATGACGCGGAAGGACCAGAACACCGGTGCCACGGGCGGATGCTCGGCAAAATCGTTGAGGCCTTTGACCTCACCGTCGAGCTCATGAGTGAGGATCAGGCTCGCGGCATTGGGGATCTTCACCGCATAGCGCGTCTCACGCGCTTCTTCATCGGGCATGCCGACAATGGTGAACCCGGCACCCTTTTGGGTTTCCCAAATACCTTCCATTGCCGCCACTTTCGCAGGCTGATGCTCAAGGGTGTTCAGGCCATGTAAGTCGCCCGCCAAAATCTGCAGCGGGATCACCAATGCTGCGGTATAGATGCCCGACTTCAGTACCATCTTGGTCGCTGGGCCATCCACGCCTTTACGGATTCGGTAGGCACAGACACCTGCCACCAAGAACGCCGAGGTCAGCAGACTCGCCAGCATCATGTGCGTAAAGCGGTACGGGAATGAGGGATTAAAAATAATCGTGGACCAGCTCTCGGCAAAGAACTGCCCGTCGCGGATCTCATAGCCCGCGGGCGTGTGCATCCAGGAGTTGAGCGCCAAGATCCAGAACGCCGACAGTGAAGTGCCAAAGGCCACCAGGAACGTTGAAATCAAATGGGTGCGGTTAGAGACGCGCTGCTTGCCAAAGAGCATGATGCCGAGGAACGACGCCTCGAGGAAAAATGCGGTCAATACCTCGTAACCCAGCAAGGGCCCCGCGATATTACCGGTGCGCTCCATAAAGCCCGGCCAGTTGGTGCCGAACTGAAAGCTCATAGTAATGCCCGACACAACGCCCAAAGCGAAGGTCAACGCATAGACCTTGACCCAAAAGTTATAGGCGTGCTCCCAGTACATATCACCGGTCTGGGTATAGCGCACGCGAAAGAACAGCAAAAACCATCCCATCCCGATCGTGATGGTCGGGAATAGGATGTGAAATGTGATGTTCGCCGCAAACTGGATGCGCGAGAGTACAAACGGGTCGAGTTCCATACAGCACCTATTTCAGAAGGCCAAAAATATACGGAATTTGGGCCCCAAAAGCCGACTATCCAGCATGGTTTTTTGTCATGTGGTGCATTCGCAAGATTTATGGGCTTTTGTTGGGCGATTCATGGTGGTTTTGCTACGGGACGTCTATTGGGCAGCAGAAATGGCCTGGCTACTGCAGGAGATAGCGCTACTCATCGAAGAGCACGCGGCTCATCGCAGATAAACCTGGCCTGCCCCTTGAAATTACGCTTGCCAGGGTCTTAAATGAACATTGTTCATTTAATAATTCTGGAGCCCTGCCATGAATGCACCCAAACCCCACCCCATCAGCAGCGATGCAGAGCAGAAAATGCGCGAAACCCTCGGCCTGCAGCGCGACAGCTACATCGCAGAAGGCGAAGTGTTAGCCGCAACGCGCATCGACCGAATACAGCGCACCATCGAGGTGCTGGTTCAAAACGCTGAAAAAATCAGTGAGGCGATGAACGCGGATTTTGGCTGCCGGCCACGGCAGGTGAATCTGATGACCGACGTCACGGGCTCTTTGGAGAATCTCAAGCACGCCAAGAAACACCTGCACAAATGGATGAGGCACGAAAAGCGCCCCTCGATGTTCCCCCTCGGCTTGCTGGGTGGCCGCTCGTCTATTCAGTACCAACCCAAGGGCGTGGTGGGTGTGATCGCGCCCTGGAACTTCCCTCTGGGGATGGTGTTCGAGCCGCTCGCGGGTGTGCTGGCGGCGGGCAACCGCGCCATGATCAAACCCTCCGAGTTCACGCCAGCAACCTCTGCGCTCATCGAAGAAATGATGACCAGCACCTTTGGCCCCAGTGAGATCTCAGTAGTTACCGGTGGCGCCCAGGTGGGGCAGGCTTTCTCGGCGCTCCCCTTTGATCACATGATTTTTACCGGCGCGACGAGCGTCGCTCGCCACATCATGGCAGCCGCCTCACGCAACCTTGTGCCTGTCACGCTAGAACTGGGCGGCAAGTCACCGGTCGTGATTTCGGATACCGCGAATCTGGCAGAAGCGATGGAGCGCATCATGGTGGGCAAGATGCTCAATGCCGGTCAGGTCTGCATTGCACCCGACTATGTGATGCTGCCGGAGCACAAGCTCGACGAGGCGGTATCGATCGCCAAAGATGTGGTCGCCCGGATGTACCCCACGTTACTCGCCAACGAGCAATACACCGCGATGGTGAACGAGCGCCACTATGAGCGCATGCAGCGCAACCTGACTGATGCCAACGAGCGTGGCATTCAGACCATCTCGATTAACCCGGCGAACGAGGACTTCTCGGATAACCCGACCCAAAAGGTCCCGCCGACGCTCATTCTGAATCCAGATGATGAGGCGCTGTGCATGACGGATGAGATCTTTGGTCCGCTCCTGCCCCTCAAAACCTATACGCAATTTGAGGACACCATCAGCTACATCAACACGCACCCGCGCCCGCTAGCGGCCTACTATTTTGGCAAGCACGATGCCGAGGAGCACCGGTTCCTGACTGGCACGACCTCGGGTGGCGCCTGTGTGAATGACGTGATGTTCCACATGCTGCAAAAGGACCTCCCCTTCGGCGGCGTAGGCCCCAGCGGCATGGGGGCTTACCACGGCATCGAAGGCTTCAAAACCTTCAGCCACGCAAAAAGCGTGTACAAGCAACCCGGCAAAATCCCGGTGACCAAACTGGCAGGGTTTATGCCGCCCTACGGCGATGCCTCTGAGAAGAGCATCAAGCAGAAGGTCAAGCTGTGACGCTCGCCAAAAAACGCGCCCGATCCCTCGAGGACAAATCGTTCCGCCGCCAGCAGATTCTGGATGCGGCGGCCGCGCTATTTCAGGAGGTGGGCTACGAGGGCTTCTCGGTAGCACTGCTGGCGAGCAAGGCCGGGGTCGTTAAGGGCACGCTGTACCTCTACTTCAAGACCCGCGAAGAGGTGTTTTTGGCGCTCTATGACCAGAGCCTGAATCGCGTGAGCGAGGCCTTTATTGCCCAGCTCAAGCCCGGCATGAGCGATCGGGTATTCTGTGAGCTGCTCTATGACGTGGCCTTTGGCGACAGCCTCTACGTGCCGCTGCAAGCAAGGCTCGAGAAGGTGATCGAACATAACGTGTCGATCGACAGCCTCATTCACTCTAAACGCAACTTCCTGAAGCAGGTGGGTCGCATCGCTGCCGCAACGGTAACCACGATCGGCCTTGATCATGCTCAGGCGATCGAGCTCATCAGAACGCTGGGGGTGTTAATTGTGGGTGTGGCAGGTGCCGACTTAGCGCCCTCTCTCGAAGGCGAAGACGTACCCGATGATATCCAGGCCCTGCTTAACAGCTTTGCCTCGAAGCCCCTCTTTGTAACCAACGCGCATCGAATACTTCGCGGCATACGCGCCGGCGACTCAGACTAAGGAACACACACCATGACCATGAATCGACAGTGGCTGTTGAAAGCCCGGCCCCACGGCATGATCGGCCCCGACAACTTTGAGTATACCGAAACCCCGATTCCACAAATCGGTGACGGCGAGATCTTGGTGCAAAACCAGTATCTGTCGTTTGACCCGACGCAGCGCAACTGGATGGTCGACCGCCCGGGTTATCTGCCGCCCGTAGGCATGGGTGAAGTGATGCGGGCGGGCTCGGTCTCCGAGGTGGTGGAATCGAAGCACCCGGACTTCAAGCCCGGCGAGCTGGTGCAAACCACCGGCTGCTGGCAGGACTTTGCCGTGGTGGCACCCGGGCAAGGGCCCATGGGTGTCAACAAGCTGCCCCCGGGCGTCTCGCCTGAGATGATGCTGTCGATATTGGGCATTACCGGCATGACGGCTTATTTTGGCCTGCTGGATCATGGCCAGCCCAAAGAAGACGAGACCGTACTGGTGTCGGGTGCCGCGGGCGCTACTGGGTCGGTTGTGGGGCAAATCGCCAAGCTCAAGGGGTGCCGTACCATCGGCATCGCCGGTGGCGAGAAAAAATGCGCCTGGCTCACCGATGTGGCCAAGTTTGATGGCGCGATCGATTACAAAAGCGAGGATGTATCTGAGCGCATCGGCGCACTGTGCCCCAATAAGTGGGACGTCTTCTTTGATAACGTCGCCGGGCCCATTCTTGAGGCGGCGCTCAATCACCTGAACCTCTACTCCAGGGTTGTCATGTGCGGTGGCATTGCCAACTACAACAACATCGAGCCCGAACCCGGCCCCAACAACCTGATGAACATTGTGACCAACCGTAGCCGCATGCAGGGCTTCATCATCCTCGATTATCTGCCGCGGGCGATGGAGGCGATTGAGGCCTTGGTCGGCTGGGTGAGCGCCGGCGATATCGTTTATGAGGTCGACGTACAGGAAGGCTTTGACAACATCCCCAAAACGCTGCAGCGCCTGTACACCGGCCAGAACTTCGGCAAGCAGTTGCTCAGGATCGAAGCCAATGAATAACCTACAATACAAAGCGTTATTTCAGACTGTCTGCGAGGCGCCCGTTAGAGCACCCGTGGAGGCCTTTAGTCTGCATGACTGGGTGTTTACACTATCCGATAAGGACTATCAGACCACCGCGAGGGGGCATATTGGGGCTGGATCCAGCATCCATACCGATGGCACACAAACATCGGTCAACGTAGAAAGTGTTGGCGGCAACCTGTTAGTTCAACACTATGTTGCTGAAGTGAAATAACCTGATTACGTCAAGATGGGGTCGTTCTCTGACCTCTGGCTCATGAAGTTGGTGCACGTGGCCGTCAAAGTGACGTGGGAACTGCGACTGATTGCAGTGTCTGATAGTGAATGTAAGTTCCAAAATACGGTATTGGTGGAGCATCCCCACTTCATTATGAAAATCTTATCGGCCTTAGCATTAGGCGGTTTTTTTGTGCGAAAGCATAATGAAGAAGAGACACCGTTATTTGCTCAAAACCTCTATGAAAGGACGTTCACAGAAAAATCTGATTGAGAGTGTTATCTCCACTCACCTCAGCGCCCCCACTGGGCGCCCCAAAACCCCATGCGTTTATTTCGGACCCTGAGCGTTGTGTTACTGCTGGCCGGGTGCGCCAGTGGCAGCGGGCAGGCTGAAAACGAGCAACCCAGCACTACACCCACTACCACACCCATTACTCAAACCATCGACAGGGAGTGGCCCATGAGCGCGCACTACGACGGCAAACGCTTTTACAACACCAATGGTGCCGACAAGGGCGCGGGGGATATCAGCAAGTTCCTCTGGCAGAACCTGTGGAACAAAGAGAATTGGCCCAAGGCCATCGAGAACCCGCCCGCCGACCGCATTGTGGAGCGGGTGACCGAGGGCATCCGCGCTACTTACATTAACCACGCCACGGTGCTGGTGCAGGTGGCGGGCCTGAACATTCTCACCGACCCGGTGTGGTCAAAGCGCGTGAGCCCGGTGACCTTTGCCGGGCCCAAGCGGGTGCGCGACCCGGGCATCCCGATCGAGGCGCTACCCGAAATCGACCTGATTCTGGTGAGCCACAACCACTACGACCACCTCGACACCGCGAGCCTCAAAAAGTTACGCCAGCAGCAAGAGAAGGAACCGGTGATCGTTTCGGGGCTAGGTAACGCTAAGCTCCTCAGCAAACAGGGCTATGAAAACGCATTGGAGCTCGACTGGGGCGAGCACACCCAGATAGGCCCCGCCACCGTGCACTTTGTGGAGTGCCAGCACCGCTCGGGCCGCGGTGCGTTCGACCAAATGAAAACCCTGTGGGGCTCTTTTGTGGTGGAGACCCCCGAGGGCGCCATCTACTTTGCCGGCGACACCGGCTACTCGCCCCATTTCAAACAACAAGGCGAGCAATACGGACCCTTTGCACTGAGCCTGTTACCTATCGGTGCCTACGAGCCCCGCTGGTTTATGAAAGACATCCACCTAAACCCTGAAGAGGCGGTGCAGGCGCACCTGGACCTCGACAGTCAGCAGAGCCTCGGCATTCATTTTGGGGTGTTTCAGCTCACCTGGGAGGCCATCGACTCCCCCATTACCGACCTTGAGGCCGCATTAGACGCGCAGGGGCTACCGAGAGAAACGTTTTGGGTGTTGGAGCCGGGTGCAAACCGGAGCCAGTAGTACAGGACTGATCAACCTCCGGAACCTACTCAAACCACGCTAGCACTCGCCCTCGCTAATTCGGCGGACGCAGATAACAAGTTGGCGCCTGTCATCGTCACTGATACCTCTGCGCCGTGCACTACCTAGGGTGTCTCGGGAGCCGGCTCAGCCGTTTGCGGCTCGAAGGAGATGGTAATCACAAACGGCAGATGGTCACTGATATCCCGCTCCTGAAGCACTTCCGCTCCTGTTAGGGTCACCTCGCGGCCCACAAATCCATAGTCGATGGTGCGGTCCGGCTCACTTGCGCCAAAGGGCAAATAGGTACGAATCGCTTTGGGAGCATCCCGCAGCGCGCGTTCTGACCAAATCGGTGTGTAGCGGTCGTAAAGCTTGGTCATGGGTGTCTCGGGGCCATATGACGCGCCCTCCTCCGCCAGCCGTTTGTGGTCATCACCTGGTGGCAGCGCATTAAAATCGCCGCCCAGAACCCAAGCCACACCGGCACTCTCCAGAGCCATTAGTTGACGATCGATCTCTCCCACCTGCTTAAATAGCG
>Ga0163109_10001467_pt1 | contig 18625 bp, 16 predicted proteins | sample CRUFie1St13metaG_FD_108704 | JGI IMG/M metagenome (GOLD analysis project Ga0163109, IMG submission 108704) | Marine microbial communities from the Costa Rica Dome - CRUD Field 142mm St13 metaG | ecosystem: Environmental > Aquatic > Marine > Oceanic > Photic zone | place: Costa Rica: the Eastern... | reverse complement strand
TTTCCGGCCACTCAATAAATATAGCTCCATGCGATTGAAAATCTAAATCCACCCCAAAATAATCAAATTCATCTGAAGAATTCAACCTATAGAGGTCTGTATGAATTAATTTAATTGATTGCAGATGATACTCTTCAATCAAACCAAAGGTTGGACTTTTTACTTTGCCTTGCCAGCCTAAAGCTTCTAAACAAAATCTTACAAATGTAGTTTTACCAGCACCTAAATTTCCGTTTAAATAAAAAGCATAGAAAGTCTTATTATTCTGAATAAGATTTGCAAAGTTGGATGCAATTTTTTTTGTCTTTTCTATTTCAGTTATATCTATCAACACTAGAAGAAACTTGGAGATAAGTTTATGAATTCACGACCTATAATATTTTTTTTGACACAGTCTATTATTTGATTGAAATCCATTTGATTTGAGACAAAATCAACATCATCAACATTTAATACCAATAAAGGAGACTCAGAGTAACTAAAAAAGAATTCAGAGTACGCTGAACATATCTTTTCTAAATACTCTAAATTAATTTTTTCTTCATATTCTTTTCCTCTCATTTTTACTTGGTCAAAAATTCTTTTAGGAGATGCTTGTAAATATATTAAAAGATCTGGTTTAGGATATTTTTCATAAAATTTTGATTTAACTTCTTCAAAAATTTTTAGCTCTTCATTAGAAAGATTTACTTCAGCAAAAAGTGACTCTTTCTGAAAGATAAAATCAGAAATAATATTTCTTTTTAATAAATCTTCAGAAAAGAATTGGTTAATTTGTTGTGATCTTTGCATAACAAAATACATTTGAGTAGAAAAGGCATACTTCTGTTGGTCATTATAGAAAGATCCTAAAAAAGGATTTTCATCCGGTTTTTCAAGACAAAGATCATAATCATATTCTTTAGCAATTTTTTTTGCTAGTGAAGTTTTTCCAACACCTATAGGCCCCTCTATTGCAATATAGTTTGGTAATTTAATTTTTGGCAAATTTTCTTCCTCTTGAATTTAAAAGCTTTATTTTCTTATCATAATTTGCAGTTCTAAACTCTGTCCACCACTCAATATCATTTTTGAGATTCGGTTCAATTGAATGTCTTAGAAGAAAAAAATCAAATGCGGCTCTAAATCTTAAATTATTTGAGAATCTTAATGTCTTTCTTCCAGTCCTTTGAAACCTTGGTTGATGCATCCATACATCCTTTATGAAACTAGTAAATCTTTTTGGCACTGAAGTTATAACTTGTTGTTTTCTTGTGACCTCTGAAATTGATTGATAAAAATTTCTAAAATTTATGTTTTTAGATATATTCGATTTTTTAAAAATTTTCGGCCACAGCAAAAGAGCAAAAATAAAGCCTGGATTAAGTTTCTTCCCAACTTTGTACCTCCTATCTGTTTCTTTAAAAGCAGTTAAAAAAAAGTTCTCAAACTCTTCGTTAACATCTGAGACGTGAGGAAAAAGAATTTCAAACACTTTGTATTCATTAAGAATTTTATAGGACATCTCAGCATGCCCAGATAAAAATAATTTCAGAACTTCTTCGTAAATTCTTGCAGGTGAGATTTCATAAAGATGATGTTTTTGTTCAAGAATGATTTTTTTTGCACTTTTTTCGATACTGAAGTTTAATTTTGCTGCAAACCTTATTGCTCTGAGTATTCTTACAGGATCTTCTAAAATTCTTTTTTCAGGATCACCAATGAATGTTACATTCTTATTACCAAGATCTTTAATTCCTCCAAAATAATCAATGATCTCACCTTTAAAAGGGTCATAGTAAAGTGAGTTAATCTTAAAATCTCTTCTTTTGACATCTTCTTCTTGCGTTCCCCAACTATTATCTCTGAGGATTCTCCCTTTTTCATTTACTTCAATTGATCCTTCATTATCTTTAGAGTCAGACCTAAAAGTAGTAGTCTCCACGATTTCATCTGGAAATGTGATGTGAACTAATTTAAACCGACGTCCAATAATTCTTGAGTTTTTAAAAATTTTTCTTATTTGTCCAGGCTCACAATTTGTAACAATATCAAAATCTTTCGGATCAAGTTTTTGAATTAAGTCTCTAACACCGCCACCAACAATATATGCTTGGAAACCCTTTCTGTGTAATTTTGAAATAATTGATAAGCAGTTTTTTGAAATCAAATTTGTATTCAAATTAAAGTTTTTATGATTAACAACTTCAGGCTTCACAATTCTAGATAATTTTCCTTAAGCTTTATGTATCCGTCTTGGGTAAGTCTTGGACTTCTTTCTTGAACTATCTGAGATGAGGCATAATTCCCAAAATTACAGGATTCATGAAAATCTTCACCAGATATAATTGCATGTAAACAACCACCAGCAAAGATATCACCTGCACCGTTCGAATCAATAGCATCTACTTTATATGCCTTTAAATTTGATGATTTGCCATCTTCAAATATAAAGGACTCATTTGCACCATCAGTTACAACAAAATTCTGAGCGTACTTTGGCAATTCATTCTTAAAATTCTCACCAGTAAGAGCAATTGCTTCATCCTTATTGCAAAATAAATACTTAGCTTGTTTGATTTTTAGGACCTCTAAAAAACGATCTTTAAAAATATTTACTACATTGGGATCTGAAAGGCTTAGAGCAAAATCAATCTTATGATTTGCCATTTTTAAAATCTGTAAAAAAACATCATAGTTTTGATTCGAGGTAAATTGATATCCCTCAGAAAATAAAATTTTTGATTTTGTTAGAGCTACTAAAAAATCCTTACTAAATTGTAAATTTTCAGATGCGCCTAAATAAGTTCCCATTGTTCTTTCACTATTTGGTGAAATTAAAACTAAACATCTACCTGTATTTATTTCATCTAGTCTCAAGGAATTAATAACCTCAATATTATTTTCCTTTAAGTTATCTTCGTACAAATCACCTAATGAATCTCTTCCTAACTGACATATATGTCCACATTTTGAGCCAAAATTAGAAGCTGCTACAAGGCTATTTGTAGTTGATCCGCCGCAAACAATTTCAGGATCCTGATTTCCTAAAAATGACTTTATTTCTTGTTGTTCGGAGTAGCTTATTTGTTTGAACTGATTAAAATTTAAATTTGTTTTTCTAACTAAATCCTCTTCGATATAAAAGGTTTCATCAACAAGAGCATTACCTACACCAAGAATATCTAAATTATCCATTATTCAGATTTTTGAAAACATTAGAGGATAGCTTAACAGTTTTCATTAATTGTTCTTGTGTATGTTCAGTAGATAAAAAACAACTTTCAAAAGCTGAAGGGGGCAAATATACATTTTGTTCTAACATAAGTCGGAAAAATTTATTAAACATGCTTATATTTGTATCAGATACTTCTTGGAAATTTTTTGGTAGTTTATTTGAAAAGAAGAAGCCAAACATACCTCCTCTAATGTTATAGCAAAATGGAATACCATTTTTTTCTGCCTCTTCTTTAAGACCTTTGAGGAAGATCTCACCTTTTCTTTCTAATTCACTAAACATTTTTTTATTTTTTAGTTGTTTTAGCAGAGCTGATCCAGCACTTACTGCAACTGGGTTACCAGATAATGTACCTGCTTGATAGACAGGTCCATCGGGAGAAATATTATTCATTATTTTGGCTTTTCCTCCATATACTCCAACTGGTAATCCTCCTCCAACTATTTTTCCAAGTGCAGTTAAATCGGGTTTTATATTAAAAAGCTCTTGAACTCCACCTCTAGCGACTCTAAAACCTGTCATTACTTCATCAAAGATTAAAATTGATTTATTTTTGGTGCATAAACTTCTTAAAGTTTTAAGAAAATTTTCGTCTGGTTCAATAAATCCCATGTTTCCAGCAATTGGTTCAACTATCACTGCTGCAATATCTTCTCCAAATTTTGTAAAAGCCTTCTTGAGTTCAGAAGCATTATTGTATTCAAGTGTAATTGTTAATTTAGAGAGTTCATCCGGGATTCCTGGCGAATCTGGCACACCAAGTGTTGCAGCACCTGATCCAGCTTTCACTAATAAGGAATCCACATGCCCATGGTAGCAACCAATGAATTTAATTATTTTTTTTCTACCAGTTGTACCTCTCGCTAATCTTATGCAGCTCATAGTAGCTTCCGTACCCGAATTAACCATACGAAGTTTTTCTATGCTGGGGATATAACTCTTTATTATTTTTGCAATTTCTAATTCATTTTTTGTTGGGGCACCAAAACTAATTGCTTTGGAAGCTTGTTTTTTTATAGCATTTACAATTGCTTTATTTGAATGTCCTAGGACCATTGGCCCCCAAGAGCCAACAAAGTCTAAATATTTGTTGCCATCTTCATCATAAAGATAACAACCTCTCGATTTTTTAAAAAAAATAGGCGTACCACCTACACTTTTAAAAGCTCTTACAGGCGAGTTTACACCTCCCGCAATATGTTCTTTAGATTTTTTGAATAGCTCCTTAGAGTTTTTAGTTTTCATTCCAAATTTCTAATAATTCTTTACTTCTTTCCTTAATATCTGATTTATCTGAGTAAATCCCTTCACAAATTGCAGCCATTTGAAAACCACCTTTCTTAATTTGAGAGAGATTTGTGTTATTGATTCCTCCAATAGCAATATTTATTGAGTTTTCATCCATATTTTCTGATACATATTTTAAATCAATCTCACCTCTTTCACTCCTTTTTGTTTGTGAGTAAAAAGCAGGACCAAAAGAATAATAAGAGAAGATATTATTTGAATCGTTTTTTTGAGCTGAAATATTTGACTTACAGCTAAGGCCGGTGAATTGGATATTTTCGCTGGTAAGCAGAAAACTTAAATCTTCAAGGTCTGGCCCTATATGTAATCCTGTACCTAAATATTCTGCAAGCAAGTAGTCATTATTGATAATGAAGCAGGCATTATTATCTAAGCATATTTTTTTTAATTTTGTGGCAGTTTTTAATCGCTCATCAAAATTTATACAATCATCAAAGCGGTATTGTATGATTTCAATGCCAGATGACAGCGTGTCTTCTACAGCATTTAAAAGCTCATCGGCTCTAAGCGATGTAGGGGTTATTGCGTATATACCAGATTGAATATTTTTTAACATTTTCAACTAATCTCTTGTGCAAACTTTTTAACCTGATTCCAGTTTGTAAACTCATAACTTTCATTCATATTTGTAGGGCCACTCGTAATCCACATAATAAATCTAATCATGTACTTATCGAAGGCATTGTATTTTGGATAATCAATTCTGCCTGCAAATACCTCAATTTTTTTAGGTCTCCACTTAGATTTACGTAAAAATTTTGTAATGTAAGGATTTGTGTTTGCGGTATTCTTATCTTCCTTTCTTGCGACTGCATTCACACTGAAAAATGCATTATCTTTTTCATCAAGAAGGTCCTTATTTTGATCAACAAACTCGTAAAGATTTTTTCGATGGTCTCCATACCTTATGCTAGCTCCTATAACTATATAATCACTCTGTTTAATTAAGTCTTTACTAACTTCTGAAATGCATTTTTTGGTTACACTTCTTTTTTCTCCAATTAGAGAGGATATTTTGTCAAGAATTTTGACTGTGTGACCATCAACGCTAGAGTGTATTAAAAGTATTTTTTTTGACATGTCTTCCTGAATTATAGTTCATTAACATTTTTTGTTAGAATTGTGCTGAGTTAATATTAATTTATGGAAGTAAAATCAAATAAAGCAACACCATTTGCACTATCAGACAGTGCTAAGAAGAAAATCTTAAGCCTTCAATTAAATGAAGATAAGAAACTCTTCAGAGTTTATGTTACTGGTGGAGGTTGTTCGGGATTTCAATACGGTTTTAAATTTGATGATCTAGATAAGGATGAAGATCACATCTTAAAATTTGATAATGAGCTTTCAATTCTTCTCGATGAGCTTTCATATCCATATATTGCTGGCTCTGTAGTTGATTACAAAGAAGACTTAATGGGTGCGAAATTTACTGTGGAAAATCCAAACGCTAAGTCAACCTGTGGATGTGGGGCATCTTTCTCTATTTAGGAAAAAAAATTTCAGATCTTTTCTTATAAGCTAAGTAGGCAAAACCAGCTGATTCAACATATTTTGAAGGCACTCCAAAATCATCTGTTGTATGCAACTTCTTTTCAATTTTCTGTTCTATTCTTTCCATAAGAAAACTGTTTAAAGTTCCTCCACCATGAAAGATTACTTTTTCAGGCCTTTCACAAAATACAAAGAATTTAAATATCATTTCAGCAGTTACTTCTGTGAGTGTTCTAAAGAGATCGTTTGAAGGTAATTTCTTAAAACTTTCAAAATTTTTAAAAAAATATTCTGTGTAGACTTTTAGGTCATCTGCCCTGGGATAGATATTTTCAGGAAAATTATTGATCAATTCCTCAAATAATTTTTTGTTAATCTTTCCTCTTGATGCAATTTTACCGTCTTTATCGAAATCAATATTTACAATTTTAGATGCTGCATAATCTAATAGACAATTTCCCGGCCCTATATCTGAAGCAATATTAATACCTGTATCTGAAAGATGTGTGCCATTTGCAATTCCACCAATATTGATAATAAGCTTGGACTCAGAACCCTCTGAAAATAAAAACTCATGAAAAGCAGGTATTAATGGTGCTCCTTTTCCACCATTTTTGATATCCCAATTCCTAAAATCTGAATAAACTTTTATTCCAGTAGAGTCTGCAATTAACTGTGGGTTTCCGGCTTGTATGCTTTCTGAATCTGTATGTTTAATTGTTTGTCCACTGAAAGCAATCCCACTTGGGGTATGTTTAACTTGTTCAAGTATTTTCTTAACAAGTTCAATCGATTTATTTGTTATTTCCTCATTTATTAATTCAGTACTTTGAAAATTTTTGTACTGTTTTGAAAAATTTATGCTTTGCAAATGATGAAATTTGAACGATTTTTTACTTTCTTCAAAAACATAGAGCCCACCATCTAAAGCATCCTTGCTTGTGCCAGACATTATTCCAATGAAGGCTGAATTATTTCCCATTAGATTGATGAAAGATTATTTATTAAACCTATTCTCTCCTTAGTTACTTTATTAAATACAGCTTTATTATATTGGTTTATAGGTTGAGCATCGGGCATAGATACATTTACTGGATTAGTATGTTTCCCATTAATTCGAAATTCATAATGTAAATGTGGTCCAGTTGCTAATCCAGTAGAACCTACATAACCAATTACTTGTCCTTGCTTCACTCTCGATCCAACTTTAATACTTCTTTCGAAATTATTTAAATGTGCATATCTTGTTAAATATTTATTGAAGTGTTTTACATCAATAATATTTCCATATGAGTTTGAAAAGTTTGCTCTGACTACAATCCCATCTCCTGTAACTTTTACTGGAGTCCCAGTTTTTCCTCTGTAATCTGTCCCAGTGTGTGGTCTTATAGTATTCAAGATTGGATGTTTCCTTTTTAAATTGTAAGGCGATGTAATAGCGGCAAATTCAATAGGAGTTTTCAAGAAAGATTTCTTTACACTTTCACCATCCGCAGAGAAGTAGTCTTTTACCCCTTGTTGGGAAAATCTAAAAACAGAGAATTCTTTTCCATTATTTATAAATGTCGCAGCTAAAATGTCTGAATTCCCAAGAAGCCTTCCCTCAAGATAAAATTCTGTATATAAAACCTTAACTTTGTCACCAACCCTTACATCAAATACAAAATCTATATCCCATCCAAAAACTATCATTAATTCATCAATAATATTATTTGGAACCTCAGCTTTTAAAGCAGATTCATACAATGATCGTTCTATTTTGTATTCTTTAAAAGCAACGTAAGAATTGAGGTTTGTTAATTTTTTTAATTTAAATCTATCTCCAGAAATCTCTATTAGATCTACTGCGGATTTTCCATCAAATTTTTTCAAGAATATTTTTTTACCGATATTTGAAAATATTATTTCATTGCCTGGCAAAAGAGTTTTAAAAGAATTTAAGTTCTCATCGTTTACGATTTTATTTATTAGCAAGGGATTAATTTTTAATTGTTTTAAGAGTGAGTAAAAAGTATCTCCCTTTTTAATTTTATAAGTTGTCTCGTCAGTAGAACCTATTTGAATCGGCTTTGTATCATCCTTGAAAGTTATACTCTTACTTTGGTGGGTAACAATTTTGTTTTCAAAAATGTTGTTTGCTTTGAACATAAAAAAAACAATTGCTGCCAAAATTAGAAACAAAGCAAACTTTAAGCGATAATCAATATTCATGATGTTGATATTATATATAAAGCACTATGAATAATTACAAAGAACAACTTCAAATTATTAAACAAGGCATCGATGAGATTATTGGTGAAAAAGAATTAATAGCAAAATTAAAGAAAGGAAAAAAACTTAATATTAAAGTTGGCTTTGATCCCACCGCACCTGATTTGCATTTGGGACATACTGTAATTCTTAGAAAAATGAGGCAATTTCAAGACCTCGGTCATAATGTGGTTTTTTTAATTGGTGATTTTACTGGAAAAATTGGCGATCCAAGTGGTAAGAATAAAACTAGACCTCCATTATCAGAAAAAGAAATAAAAAATAATGCAGAAACTTATAAATCTCAGGTATTTAAAGTTTTAGATGATAAAAAAACAATTGTTGATTTTAATTCACGTTGGGGTAATAAACTCACTGCTACTGAGATGATAACTCTTGCAGCACAATCAACTGTTGCAAGGATGATTGAGAGAGATGACTTTTCAAAACGTTATAAAAATAATCAGCCAATATCAATACATGAATTTCTTTACCCTCTAATGCAAGGATACGATTCTGTTTTTTTAAAAACTGATGTAGAACTAGGTGGAACTGATCAAAAATTTAATCTTTTAGTAGGAAGAGACTTACAAAAAAATGCACAACAAGAGCCTCAAACTGTAATTACCTTACCCTTGCTTGAGGGCTTAGATGGAGTAAAGAAAATGTCAAAAAGTGAAGATAATTACATTGGTATTACTGAAGATCCTGATGAAATTTTTGGTAAAACAATGTCAATTCCAGATGAAATAATGTTTAAATGGTTTGACCTCCTTAGCTTAAAACCTTTAGATGAAATATCTGCTTTAAAAAAAGCAATCTCTAAAGGCGATAATCCAAGAGACATAAAAATTCTTCTTGCTCTTGAACTTACAGAGAGATTTTCAAATGAAGACAGTGCCCAGAATGCAAAGGAAAACTTTTTAAAGAAATTTTCAAAAAATGAAATACCAGATAATATTCCAGAGAAAATTCTTAAGACTAAAGAGGCTATTCCACTAGCAAATATTCTCAAAGATATTGATATGGTATCAAGCACATCTGAGGCTTTAAGATTGATAAATCAAGGAGCAGTAAAAATTGATCAGAAGAAAATTGAATCAAAAGATTATGATTTTGGTTTAGATGAAAAAAAATTAGTTCAAATAGGAAAGAAAAAATTTATATATTTAACGTTAAAAAACCATTGATATGAGTAGCAAAGATTTTGACTTAATTGTCTTTGGGGCAACCAGTTTTACAGGAAAGCTAGTTGTGGAGTATTTAGATAATAATTACAAGGATAATATAAGCTGGGCTTTAGCAGGTAGAAATAAAGAAAAACTTGAAGCAGTTAAAGAACAGTTATCCTGCGATGTACCAATATTAATTATTGATTCAGAATCACAAAATGATATTCAAAATGCTTTATCCAAAACTAAATTAGTTATTACAACTGTTGGACCCTACCAGTTGTATGGAAATTTATTAATTGAAATGTGCGCTAAACTCGGCGTGGATTATGTCGATCTATGCGGTGAGCCTGGATGGATGTATGAAATGCAGAAATTTATTCCTGAAACTAAAAAAAGTGGTTCAAGAATAGTACACAGCTGCGGCTATGATTCCATTCCATCGGATTTAGGCGTTTTTTACATGCAAAATCTAGCTCAAGAAAAGTTTGGTGTGAGCTTGAAAGAGATCAAATGTAGAGTCGTATCTCTCAAAGGAGAATTTTCAGGAGGTACATTAGCTTCTTTAAAAGCGACAATGTCTAAATTGAAGACAAATCCTGATTTATTTCAAGTATTGATAAACCCTTTTGCATTATGTGAGGGATTTAAAGGTGCTGATCAACCACATGGGAATAAACCTTACTTTGATGAGATTACAAAAGAATGGGTCGCTCCTTTTTTTATGGCTCCCATAAATACTAAAAATGTGCATAGATCAAATTTAATGTTGAATTTCCCATATGGCGAAGAGTTTATTTATGAAGAAATGATTCCAGCAGGCAAGGGTGATGAAGGTGAAAAAGTTGCTAAAGCTATAGCCTCACATAATCCGCTTGGTAATGCGCCAAAGCCTGGAGAGGGACCTTCAAAAGAAGTAAGAGATGCAGGATATTATGAGATGTTATTTCTAGGCCTAAAAGATAATGAAATTAAATTAAAAGTATCAGTCAAAGGTCAGGGCGATCCTGGTTATTCTTCTACTTCAAAAATGATAACAGAATCAGCACTTTGTTTATTAAATGATTGTTCAAATCTTGAGGGAGGCATATATACGACTGCACCAGCATTTGGTGCTAAATTGATTGAGAGGTTAGAAGCTAAAAATGTGATGACTTTTACTGAAGTCGACTAAATATTATTTATTCAGTTTCTTGCTGCTCTGCTTCCTCAAATTTACAAACCATTTGAGCAACAACTTCACCTTCAACTGCAAGATTTAGTTTCGCCCTTCCTTCCATATCTCCTGTAACAATACATTTTTCAATTGTCTCTTGAACAATCTGTCTGACGATATCTGTTAATTGTTCAACAGTTATGTCACTGATCTTTGTATCTTTTGCTTCATCTGCAGGAACATAGAATGAAAACAAAGAAAGTAAAATTAAAATTATTTTTTTCATAACTCTTAAATATTATTAAAAAATAATAATTAAAGCCCCTAAATTGGTAAATACACTACCGTATTTGTTGAGAGAATCATTATAAAAATTAGACACGTAACTATAGGGCCAAGCAAAGATCTACCAGTCATGTAAAAAAAGATCCTATTGAAATAAGGCAAAATAAACATTATCGGAACGATACCAAATAATAAATTTACACTTAGCCAATTTGTAGTCCAAAAAACTTCGCCTGTAAAACCATAAGTAATATATTGAATAACTATTATTAGAATTAATCCGGCAGAATTAGCAAATCCTGCAATTAACCTTGATAGCCATTCCGGCTGATTTTTAAATCTCATACCACCATTTACTCTTAAAGAATTTGAAAAGAAAAAGACAAAAAAGAAAGGGAAGTACATTGCTAAGACCAAAAGCATTTCAGGTTGAAAAATCCTTACACCCATAAACCAAAATCTATAATCAATGTGAAACAAGAAGTAAATTAAAAAGAGTAAAGAGAAATACACAATAAAAATTATTAAGCCTAGTAAGATGGTTTTGTATATGTCCTTGAAAGAGAGCTTTAAACCCCATGAATTAATTTTTACTCCGTGTTTCTTTCCAAAAAAATAATACGTAACAAAGAAAAGGAATATTCCAATTGAGCCATTCAAGAGCGCCCAGAGCATAACTGAGTTATTCATTCTTTGTGGAAAAAACCAAGTAAGTTGTCTTGTGGCAGCTTCCGGAAAAAGTGTTTTTGCGACCTCAACAAGAGGAATAAAAGTAACACATGCTATTCCAGCACTTACAAAAAAGACTGACCAAAATATAGTTTTTCCTACTCTATTTTGAACTGGCAAAGCTTCAGGTATAGGTTTAACAAGTGTCTTAAAGAAATTAATTTTCAATAGTGTTCTTGTTAATGGAATTAAAAGCCAAAATGAGATGATCATATTTAATAAAGTAAAGAACTCTTTCCATTGCCAGATTTGATCATAGGTATCAAGTTTTATTGGAGAACCAAATACAGTTTCAAAATAGGCTAATTGGTTAGCAGTTGCTTCTGCATTGTAGGGTTGAAATGGATGAAGTAATTCTTCATTAAAAATTACTCTGAGTGTATTTGACTCCAAGTCACCATAATATTTCCCTAATTCAACTTCAGAAATGTGCTCTTCTTTCTTTAAACCGCTGTTAACTGTACGTAAAGATTCTGGAGCAATTTTCATATTTGCCGCATCCCAATTTTTTAACTCATTCCTAAATGAGCCCTCATCATATAATGCGTAACTGACCCCAACATTTGATCTAACATCTTTTAGGACATCATCTCGAAGTGTTAAAACATAGCCGGAAACGTAAACAGAATGCAGAAGGCTTTTCTTATTTTGTTCGTCTGCTTTCTTTCCAAAATAATTTGCACCTCTAATTGCTGCATTCCCCCCCATAGAGTGTCCAGTTGAGCCTAAAAGTTCTTTATTAATGTAATTAAAGTCAGAGCTTTCATTCACATGTTCTATTAAAGCGAACATACCATAGCCTTGTGTTGTTGCTGCAATCCTGCTTCTTGAGGAGCTTGATAGTCCTTGCGCATATGGATCTATTAAACCCACTACATAACCTCTTCGAGAAAGCTCTATAGCAATATTAGAAAGCGCTTCTTTCGATCTTTGGAAGCCAGGGATAATGGCTATAAAGGGGACTTTATTTTTTTCAGAAGCTATCTTTGGTTTGTACAGATCATAATAAATATACTGGCCATTATCTGTGTCTAATTTTTCAAGTGTTATTTCTGTTTTTCCGAAATTAAACTGAACAATTGAAGCAAGGAAAGAAGAAATTAGAAGAGTAACTAATCCAAATTTAAGATTCATAAGAATAAATTATTTTACTCTACCTAAATACGATCAAAAACCATATAATGTTCTCCCTTGGGTCTGTAGCTCAGTTGGTTAGAGCGCACCCCTGATAAGGGTGAGGTCGCCGGTTCAAATCCAGCCAGACCCACCATTTTTAATTAAACACTTTAAATTTCCAAATAATAAGATAATATTTCGATATGTCTAAGAAGAGTTTTTCATTCATATCGCTAGCTGCATTTATTTTTATAGGCACTATTACATTTGACTCCCTTAGCCATGCAGATGATTTTAAACACCATCACGAAAAGATTGAATGTTACGTTTGTTTTAACGATGCCGTAGCTAATTCAACTTTTGAAGTAGAAGGCATAAAATCTGACCCCAATTATTTTGAACTTAACATAAGAAAATATTTTCTTGTCGTTAACTTTAAAAATTTTCTCACCAGAGCACCTCCTAGTAATTAGGTTTTCTAAATATTTAAATTTAATTTTTTTAAGGAGGTAAAATGAAAAATTATTTTTTAACACTTTTATTAAGTGTTTTTATACTAAACAACTTACACGCGCAGGAGGATGTAGAAGAAGTCATAGTAACTTCGTCCCTTACATCTTCAGCCTTAGCAGATATAGAAGATCCTTTACATGTTGTTGATGGAGATGATATTGATAGTTCTGCTACACAAAGCCTTGGTGAAACCTTAGATGACCTTCTGGGAGTCTCATCACAAGATTACGGAGCTGCTGTCGGTAGACCTGTAATTAGAGGGATGTCAGGTACCAGAGTTAAGATTTTGAATAATGGATTTGTAGTTCAAGACGTATCTGGAATGGGCGGTGACCATACTAATGAAATAGACTTTAATGATATTAAACAAGTTGAGATAGTAAGGGGACCCTCATCTTTGCTTTATGCAAAAGGCACTGTTGGAGGAATTATAAATATTGTTGATGATTTAATAGCTAAGAAAGATTTTAATGAACAAGAAATTAATCTTGGACTTGAGACACAAAGTGTAAGTGAAGGGGATTCCCAAGACTTTTCATACAAAAATAACATCGCTGGCTTTAATGTTAGTGTTGGTTTCAAAGATTCTTCTTTTGGTAATTATGAAATTCCTAGTGGTGCTGTAATACACATGGAGGAAGAGCATCATGACGAAGATCACGATGATGAAGATCATGAGGAAGAGCACCATGAAGATGAGGAAACTGGTTTTCTAGCAAATTCTGATGCTGCTAAAACTGCTCAAAAAATTGGTATCTCTAAAACAGGTGACTGGGGTTACTTTGGTATTGGTTTTAGAGATCAAGAAAGTGTTTTTGGTATTCCATATCACGAAGAACCTGAAGGAGCACATGGACATGACGATCATGATGATGAACATGGTGATGAAGATGGTCATGATGAGCATGGCGAAGAAAGAATTTTTTCATCAACAAATTCTGAAGCCTTTGATATTCAAGGCGCCTACATGGTGAAAGGAGAAGTTCTGAAAAAAATCATGTTCAATTTTAGAGATACTGACTACATTCATACGGAGCAACATATGGAAATGGAAGAAGATCATGAAGAACATGAAGGTGAAGAAGATCATGATGAGCATGGCGGTCATGGAGGCCCTACAAGCTTTCTAAACGATGCAACAGAGTTTTCTACAGTATTTGATTTTGGGAACGATGTAGTTTCAAGAAAGCTAATGATGTCTTCAATTAACACTGAACTTGCTGTAATTGGCGCAGAGGCTCATATGGCTCCAGTAACTTCTGAAATGTTTATGCTTGGATATTACACTGGTACAAGCTTTGATGTTTACGATGTAAAACTTGGATTCAGGTTTGACAAAATAAATAGAGAAGGCGGCATTATTCATCATGAAGAAGAGCATCATGAGGAAGATGAACATGATGAAGAAGAAGAGCATGAAGAGGAGATTGACTACTATGATCTTGATTTCAGTGAATACAGTTATTCTTTAAGTCTTGGCAGAGATTTTTCAGACAATCTTGGAGCAAGTATAAATTTTGCGTCTGTTGCTAGAGCGCCAGGTGCCATGGAGTTATTTATGAATGGTCCACACTTAGCACGAGGTAGATTTGAAGTTGGTAACCCAAATTTAGATGTTGAAAATTCAAATAATATCGATGTTACTTTTGATTATCAAAATGGTGATTATTACGGATCATTAGCAGTCTTCAGAAATAACATAGATAAATACTTATTCCTTCAAGATGTGGAAGAGCATCATGATGAAGATGATCATGATGAAGAAGGTCATGACGAAGATGAGCATGAAGACGAACATGATGATCATGGTGGTCTTCAGAGAGCTGAGTATATGCAGAAAGATGCAAAATTTAATGGATATGAATTCCAATTTGGAAGAAAAATTGATCTTGCAAATGGTTATTTAGATTTAAGTTTTGGAAGAGATGCAGTAAATGGAAAATTTTTAGATGGTACAAAAGTTTCAAGAGTAGTGCCGGCTAGAAACATCTATTCTGTAAAGTATGCAAATAATGATGCTTATGAATTGAAAGTTACTCTTAAAGATGTGGCGAAACAAGATGACATAGGTGAAGACGAAACAGTAACAAGTGGATTTCGAATGTTAGATTTGAAAGCAATGAAAACATTTGATTTCGCGGCTGGTTCAGAACTATCAGTTTCTGTTTTTGCTAATAACATTCTTGATGAGGTAGCAAGAAATCATACGTCTTTTGTTAAAAACGAAGTTCCTTTACCAGGAAGGAACGTAGGAGTTAGATTGAAATTAAATTTTTAATATATTGATGGGTTATCAAAACTCGTCCATATATTAAAAATTAATGATTAAACTATTCCTGCTAATATTGATATCCTTTTCTATTTTCTCAAATGAGGAAATAGAGGAGGTTATCACTACTGGAACTCTTCTTAAAGAATCGGAATCAAAGTTCTCCCCTGTAGAAATAATTACAGCAGAGAAATTCGATGAGATTGGCGTTTCAACTATTGCTGAAATAAGTAAATATTTATCTGCATCCTCTGGTTCACATTTTCAAACAAACACAATGGATGGAGTAGATCAGGGAATGTCTGCTATTACTCTTAGAGGCCTTGATCATGCTTCTACATTACTTCTGATAAACTCAAAGAGACAAACATTTACTGGCACTCCCTCATACAACGGAGAGGGCTATGTCGACGCAAATATTATTCCAAAAATTGCTCTCACAAAAATGGAAGTTCTTAAAGAAGGAGCAACTTCTGTATATGGTTCTGATGCTGTAGCAGGAGTCATAAATTTTATAACTGTAAAAAAATTTAGTGGATATAAGTTAGATTTAGACAGCCAATACTCTACTAATTACAACCAAAATGACATTGGTTTTGGTTTTCTTTTTGGAAAAGATTTTGAGAATTTTGATTTGGTATTTGGTTTTGAAAGAATGGAAAGGACTCCACTTAAAGCCTATGAAATCGATCAAATTTCAGAATTGAGTGTAAGTGGTTTAGGTAACTCTTTTAAAATTTTAGGTGATGACGTAATTGATAGTGGGTTATATGCCGGTGAATATTCAAATGGTCAAACAATTCCTGATCCAAATTGCGTCGAAAATGGAGGAATATTAGATGGACGTTGTCGTTTTGCCTATGGAAGAGGATTTAATATTGTAAATGATGAGTCACATGAGAAGCTCTACACAAGTTTAAGTAATAGAAATCACGATTTTTCACTCATTTTTTCTAATGTGAAGGTAAACGATAATCCTCAATCCCCATCATATCCAGCACTTCCATTTCTTGCTAGAGATATTGAGCCAGGAGTGGGCGGTAGTCCCTTCAATGTTCCTGTAAGATGGTATGGTAGGCCATTAGGGGGCAGGTATCCTTGGAGAGAATCTCCAAAAGATATTTCTCAATATCATGTTAATTACAGTTTTCTTAAAGATTTTGAAAATGTAAATTTAGAAACTTCCTTCACACACAGTCAGCACGAAAACTTTCACAATAGACCTGATATTGTAGATTCAAGATTCTTATCAGCACTCTATGGAAATGGAGGTGAATCAGGAGATTTGCAATGGAATATTTTTGATCCATCTCAAAACTCAATGGAACTTGTAGAGCACATCAAAGGCGCAGAGATATCAAACAAAATCGGTGATCTCACAACTTTTGATATTCTTGCCCAAACTTCATATCGAAATATAAATCTAGCTTTTGGAACGCAAGCTAGTGTGGAAAACTTAGACATAAACTTCAATGAAATCTCCCGAGCTGAATTTGATTCAGATGGCAAGATTATTAAAACAGCAGATCTATTTTTCCTTGGTGGAGGAAAAAATGTAAATGAGAGCCGCAATAAGTATTCTTTATATTTTGAATTAGATAGCTCGTTTCTTCCTAATTTTGATTATCGTTTTTCTGGAAGGTTTGAAAAATCTGAGAATTTTTCATCCTTTGACCCTAAGCTATCTTTTAAATACAAATTTTTTGAAAATTTTTCTTTCAGAATTTCATCTGGTACTTCTTTTACTATGCCTTCTATGGGACAAATGTTTTCAAGTGATATTAAATTGGGCAGCGTAAGAGATATTGAAAGTTCAGTGTTTGTAAGACAAGCACAAATAGGTAATGCAGATCTTAAGCCAGCAGAATCAACAAATACTAATTTTGGTTTAATTTATGGTAATAATGGCAACAGACTTAGTTTTGATTATTGGGAAATAGACTTTGAAAATAGGATTGAAGGACAAAGTGCCCAAGCTTTATTAAGTGAAGATCCTTTTGGTCCATCAATTACAAGAAATGAATTAGGAGATCTAATAGGCGTCACAACAACTTATTTTAATGAGGAATCAACAGTTCTAAGTGGTATTGATTATGGATTAAGTACAGTTAAGAGCTTTTTTAATGGTGAGGTTGAATTAATTCTACAAGGAACAAACTTGATTGAATTTTTAACACCAGAGCAGAGCGAAAATGGCATTACTATGATTAATCGTGTTGGTAAGCATAATTTTGATGCACATACTCATTCATTGCCAAAAAATAGAATAAATACTTTTATAAATTTCAAAAAAAATAAAACAAAGTATTCGCTAATTGCAAGATATCTAGATGGATACATAAATAACCGAACAATTTCATCTAAAGCTTTATCACTTGGCTATAAAAATAAAGTTGATTCAAGTTTAATTTTCGATATTTCTTTAGAACTGCCAATTTCACAATATCTACAAATTAACAACAATTCTGGTGATTATGATTTAAAGACTTCTATTGGAATAATAAATCTTTTTGATGAAAAGGCTCCAAGACTATACAACGCACCTGACTTTAGTTGGGATTCGCGCTTACATGATCCTAGAGGAAGAATGATAAGGGTAAATTTTCAACTAATATTTAATAATTAATTTTCACATTTTTGTAACAACAAAATAGTATATTATTTACCAATGAAAAATTTATTAGCTATTCTGCTTTTAAGTTTTATTGCTCTGGCTGACGATAAGGGACATGAATCTTTAATGGCGACCCTTTATGTTCAAGAATCTGCAGAGTATAAAGCTCACATTAGAACAACTTTTAAAACTGCCGAAGCTACAATTCCATTTCTTCTAAAACAAAAGGAAATTTCAGCTTCAATTAATCAAATGAATGGAGAGAAGAATTTCTTTGATAAGCCACCTGCAATCATTCTGGATGTCGATGAAACGGTCTTTAATAACAGCGCATATCAAGCTCGTTTAATAGTAAATAATACTAATTATCCAGATGGGTGGATAGAGTGGGTAAAAGAAGAGAAATCCACTTTTTTACCAGGAGCTTTATCTTACATGAAAACCGCAAAAGAACTTGGCGTTGAAATCTTTTTTGTAACAAATAGACTGCATGAACTAGAAC
>Ga0163109_10001466_pt1 | contig 18633 bp, 17 predicted proteins | sample CRUFie1St13metaG_FD_108704 | JGI IMG/M metagenome (GOLD analysis project Ga0163109, IMG submission 108704) | Marine microbial communities from the Costa Rica Dome - CRUD Field 142mm St13 metaG | ecosystem: Environmental > Aquatic > Marine > Oceanic > Photic zone | place: Costa Rica: the Eastern... | reverse complement strand
GGCGAGGAAGGTTGTCGGGCGTATTTTTTGGCGACGCGGCTTCGGCGACGCGATTTAAATGACAGGGGCAGGGGCAGGGCTAAGGATGAGCGACGATACCTTTCACGTGACACACTGGGCCGGGCTCGACCTTGCTCGTCCGCAGGTCATGGGCATCCTCAACGTGACCCCCGACAGTTTCAGCGACGGCGGACGCTTCCACCACGTTGATGCGGCGCTGGCGCAGGCCGCAGCGCTGCGCGCGCAGGGCGCTGCCATCATCGACGTGGGTGGGGAGAGCACCCGCCCGGGCGCCGCACCGGTCTCCGAGGCCGAGGAGATCGACCGCGTGCGACCGGTGATCGAGGCCCTGAGCGCAGAAGGGGCGCTGGTTTCCATCGACACCCGCAAGCCGGCGGTCATGGAAGCCGCCGCCGCTGCCGGGGCCGGGATCATCAACGACGTCACCGGACTGACCGGCGACCCGCGCTCTTTTGATACGGCCGTCGCGCTGGGGCTGCCGCTGTGCCTGATGCACATGCAGGGTGAGCCGCAGACCATGCAGGCCGACCCTCAGTACGACGATGCCCCGGCGGAGGTCTTCACCTTCCTTGCCGGGCAGGCGATGGCGCTGATGGAGGCGGGGGTGAGCGCCGAGAAGATCTGCCTCGACCCGGGGATCGGCTTTGGCAAGACGCTGGAGCATAACCTGCAGATCATGGCGCGGCTGGACGAGCTGGTCGACGCCGGCTGGCCGGTGTTGCTTGGTGCCTCGCGCAAGTCGTTCATCGACAAGATCACCCCGGCGGGGCCGGAAGAGCGGCTGGGCGGGTCACTGGCGGCTGTTATGGCCGGGTTCGGGGCCGGGGTCAGCCTGTTCCGCGTTCACGACGTGCAGGAGACCGTGCAGGCGCTCGCGGTCGCTGAAGCGATTTCCGAAATCGGGCTTTAAGTCAGCGGAATCAAGCGACAGCCAGAGGCGTCAGGACACTTTTTCGACCCACGAGGGCGGCTGGCCGAGCCGGTAGTAGGTGTAGGAAATGCCGCTGGCGACCAGTGCCGTGGTGAAGGCAGTGATGATGAAGGTGGGCACCATCGCCACCCAGCTCTTGAGGTTCAGCTGTGTCGCGTCGAGCGTGCTCACGTCGGTCACGCCCTGGAACAGGATGCGGTTGATCCCATTATCAAACAGAAGACCCAGTACGGTGAAGGGGATCAGCAGGCCGGCGTAGATCAGCATCAGCCGCCCGGCGTGTCCCCGGGTCGCGCGCCACGCGGTCCGAATACCAAACTCGTAGATGCCCAGCGCAGCCGCCGGCAGGCACAGGATCAACCGCGCCCACAGATAGAGCCAGAGCAGGATCATCACCCCGGCCGTCAGGATCGAAAAGATGCCAGCGAGTCCAGGGACAACGGCCGACAGCACGCCAGTGAGAATGCCAACGATCACCCCGGCGACCATCAGCCCCAGTACCGTCAGCAGCACCATGATCACCGCTCGATAGAAATAGCTGACCTCGGTCCGGCCAAAATGCAGGCCGAGGCCCGTCCGCTCGGCATCGAGGCCGATCAGCGTCGTCCGGTGCCAAGCCGCTGCCATCGCCGCGCCGGCGAGCCCGCCAAGAACCAACATCGGCACAAGCCACTGCATCATGCTGATCCCCGCTTGCACCATCTGGAGCATGGCGGCGCCGAATTCAGCCTCGGCAACATTGGGGTCGAGGGCCGCCAGCTCGTTCGAGGCCGCCATCACCTCTGCCGCTGCCTCGTTCAGGAACTGGACCTGTATCCAGGACGAGGCGAGGGCGTAGAGGCCCAGAGGAAGCAACGCGGTCAGGAGCACCCGCAGCGGCACGGAGAACACGAATCCGTAGGCCTCGCGCCAAATCTGGGCCACGGGGAGCTGGTTCTGTTCGGTATCTTGGGCGGTCATGCGCTATTCCTCTGGCAAGAGCTGTCGGAGAGTTTCGGCCAGTTCAGCGGGGCTGTCCAGCACGGCGAGAGCGCCAAGGGCGGCAAAGGCCTCGCGGCGTTGCGGCTTCATCTCATCCGGGACGGCGTAGAGCACGCCGATGACGTCGACCCCGGCCGACCGGGCGCCGCTGGCCCCGGCGGGGGAGTCCTCGATCACCAGCGCCCGCTCCGGGCCAAGGTCAAAGTGCGACAGCACCGCCCGGTGCAGGTCCGGCGCGGGCTTGGGTCTGGGGACATCGAGACCGGAGAAACATGCGGACGCCGGGATCAGGTCGTCGTAGCCGGTGGTGATCAGATTGCGCAGCACGTTGGCGCGCGGGGCGTTGGAGGCGACCGAAATCGCCGCCCGGGATTGCGCCAGCTCGACCACGGACCGCACCCCGGTGATCGGCTCCAGCTCGGTGAGAAAGGCATGCTCGGAGATGGCATACATCTGCTCGATGAAATCATCGGGCAGGACGGCACCTTCAGCGCGCAGCTCGGCGACCATGTCCCGGTCTGACAGCCCGGCAAAGCGGCGTTCGCAGTCCTCGGCCGTCATGGGGTAGCCCAGCCCGGTCAGCAGTTCGGCGTTGCCACGCGCGGCCAGCTTTTCTGAGTCGATCAACACGCCGTCGTTGTCGAAAATCACCAGGTCATAGGTCGGGTCGGGCATGGAGATCCTGTTTCGGGCAAAGGGCAGCGGGCTGCGGGCTGGTCTCGACGCGCTTCTACCAGTTTGAGCAGAATTTGCACATTCGGGATCAATATTTGGAAAGTCTGTGCAGTGGCTTTTCAAGCCCCTGCGCGGGGCTTAAGCTGTTGTCATTCCGGTGTTTCTGAGAGCTAAGATGAACCGCATCCTCGTCGTCGATGACGACCCCCATATCCGCGAAGTTGTGCAGTTTGCCCTCGATAAGGAAGGCTTCGACACCCTCGAAGCCGGAGACGGCGCGCAGGCGCTCGAGCGCTTCGCGACGGAGCGGCCGGACCTGATCGTGCTCGATATCACCATGCCGGAGCTGGACGGCACCGAGGTCTGCCGCCGTATCCGCCAGACCAGCCGCACGCCGATCATCTTCCTGTCTTCCCGCGATGATGAGATCGACCGCGTGCTGGGGCTGGAGCTGGGCGGGGACGACTACATCACCAAGCCCTTCTCCCCGCGGGAGCTGGTGGCGCGGGTCAAGGCGGTGCTGCGGCGGCTGGAAGACGCCAAGGCCCCCCGCGATGAGGGCACGGCGATCATGCAGCACGGGCGGCTGTCGCTGAACCTCGACGATTTCACCGGCAGCTGGGATGATACCCAGATCGTTCTGACCCTGACCGAATTCGGCATCATCCGCACGCTGATGCAGCGCCCGGGCAAGGTCTATTCGCGCGATGACCTGATGAGCAGCGCCTACGAGCTCTCACGCATCGTCTCCGACCGTACCATCGACAGCCACGTCCGCCGGGTGCGGAAGAAGTTTGCCGACATCGGTGCCGACCCGGTCGAGACCGTCCACGGCATCGGCTACAAGCTCGGCGATTGCTGAGGCCCCGCTGACCCATGGTCGCACCCGATCCCGCATCTGCGCCTGCTTCACCGCCGCCGGGTAAGCCGCCCTCAGGGCGGTTCGGGCGCCTGCTCGGCCGCCCGCGGCTGTCGACCCTGCTGCTCGCCGTCAATCTGATCCTGCTGATCGCACCGCTGAGCGGGGTGTTTGCCATGCGGCTCTATGAGTCGGCCCTGCTGCGGCAGACCGAGTCTGCACTGCTCTCGCAGACGGCCTTCATTGCCGCTTCCTACCGGGCCGCGCTGGAGCGCAACCGGACCTCTTCGCTCGACGGCGGTGGGCTGTCGCATCCCGTCGACCCCGCCTTCGCCGTTGACACCTCCAAGGGGGAGCCCTGGCGCCCCCGGCCACCCGTGCTCGATCTGGCACGCGACAAGCCGCTACCGCCCGCGCCGGTGCCGCGCCGGACGCCTTCGCCCACCCATTGGCTGTCCGAGGCCGTGGGGAAGGACATCAGCCCGGTGATCGTCGAGGCCCACCACTTCACCCTGTCTTCGATCCGCGTGCTCGATCACCGCGGTACGATCGTGGCCAGCACGGCGGAGAATGTCGGCCAGAGCGTCGCTCACCTGCCCGAAGTCGAGCGCGCGCTGCGGGGTGAGATCGTCTCGCTGCTGCGGGAGAAGGAGGAATTTGCCGAGGGCCAGCGCGGTTTCAACGCCTTCGAGCGGTCTTCGGGCATCCGTGTGCATGTCGCAGCCCCGATAATCCTCGACAACCGTGTGGTTGGCGGGGTGCTGCTGGGACGGACCCCTTCGACCCTGCGCAATGCGCTGCGCAGCAAAGTGCGGATCTTTATCGTCGGCGGCGTGCTGCTGGTGGTGATGGCGATGGCGCTGTCGCTGTTCCTCGCTGCGACCATCGTCGGCCCGGTGTCGCGGCTGATCCATCAGGCCAAGCAGGTCGCCGATGGGCGCCGCAGCGGGATCAGGCCGCTGCGCTACCCCGTCACCGCCGATATCGCCGAGCTGTCCGAGGCGGTGGTCGCCATGGCCAACACCCTGGAAACCCGCTCGGCCTATATCCGCGAGTTTGCCGCCAACGTCAGCCACGAATTCAAGACCCCGCTGACCAGCATTCAGGGCGCGGTCGAGCTGCTTCGCGATCACGCGGCGAGCATGGACGAAGACCGACGCGCCCGCTTTCTCGATAACATCGCCAAGGACAGCGACCGGCTGGCCCGGCTGGTAACCCGCTTGCTGGAACTGGCCCGCGCCGACGTCATGCAGCCCGGCGGGGCAGGGGAGAGCCGGTTGGGGGCGCTGCTGCTGGACCTGCAGCGGCACTACGCCGATCTGGGCCAGTCCTTCGGGATCGAGGGCGCCGACAGCGACACCGGCATCGGTGCAAGAGGTGAGGACGATATTCGCGTGGCCATGGACGGCGACAACCTCGCCTCGGTGGTGCGCAACCTGATCGACAACGCCCTGCGCCACGGCAAGGGCGAGCCTCGGCTGGTCATCGAGCCGGCGACGGCGCAGGTCAGACTGCGGGTGATTGATGATGGCCCGGGGGTATCTCCGGCCAATGCCGACCGGATCTTCAGTGCCTTTTTCACCACCGACCGCGAAGGGGGCGGCACCGGCCTCGGTCTGGCGCTGGTCAAGACGCTGGTGGAGGTCCACGGCGGGCAGATCCGGCTTGCGGACCGGGCAGAAGGCTGTGAGTTTGTGGTAACCCTGCCGCGCTTGAGCGGATCTGTGGCGGGTGAAGCGGCGTCTTGATCCCGAATGGCTTTATCGGTTATTTAACCGCTGCTCAGGGCGCGAACCAAGGCGTTCTGAGGATGAAGTGCGGTGCTGGTATAGCTCAGTTGGTAGAGCAACGCATTCGTAATGCGTGGGTCGTGTGTTCGAGTCACATTACCAGCACCACTTCGACCCCCTCTATCAATCCGACGGTGCCGGTCATGCCATTGGCGGGTCATGAGCCCCGCTGCAGTGCGTGCACGCCGTGGTGCCCTCCTCGCAGCCGCTGGGTTGGCTCCACCACGATCGAAGGGCGTCGGCGGCCCTTGAATTCAGTCTCGCACAGGGCGAAGGGTTGCTTAATTCGGTTGACATGATCGCCGGATTTGGGCCGGTCAGAGAAGCAGCCGGGCTGGACGACGCCGAACAGGGCATCGAACAGGGGGCAGGGACCATTCGGTTGGTGGGTCGCAGGAGGAGGACAGGGCATGTTTTTAGGGTCAATGAATTTTGATCTGGGCGAAGACGTTAACGCCTTGCGCGATGTCGTTCACCGCTGGGCGCAGGATCGCGTCAAACCCATGGCCGCCGACATCGATGCCCGCAACGAATTCCCCGCCGGGCTATGGCAGGAGATGGGCGAACTCGGCCTGCTGGGCATAACCGTCCCCGAGCGCTTCGGCGGTGCCGGCATGGGCTACCTCGCGCACACCGTGGTGGTCGAGGAAATTGCCCGGGCCAGCGCTTCGGTCAGCCTGAGCTACGGTGCGCACTCGAACCTGTGCGTGAACCAGCTGCAGCTCAACGCCACCGACGCGCAGAGAAACAAGTACCTGCCCGACCTGATTTCGGGCCGGCGGGTCGGCGCGCTGGCCATGTCCGAAGCCGGGGCGGGTTCCGATGTCGTCGGCATGAAACTCCACGCGGAGAAGCGCAACGACCGCTTCATTCTCAACGGCAGCAAGTACTGGATCACCAACGGGGGTGAGGCCGGCACGCTGGTGGTCTACGCCAAAACCGACCCCGCGGCGGGCTCCAAGGGGATCACGGCCTTCATCATCGAAAAGGACATGCCCGGTTTCAGCCAGTCCGATCACTTCGACAAGCTGGGCATGCGGGGTTCGAACACGGTCGAGCTGGTGTTTCAGGACTGCGAAGTGCCCTTCGACAATATTCTGGGCGAAGAGGGGCAAGGTGTTAAGGTCCTGATGTCCGGGCTGGACTACGAGCGCGTTGTGCTTTCGGGGATCGGCACCGGCATCATGGCGGCCTGCCTCGATGAAATCATGCCCTACCTCGTCGAGCGCAAGCAGTTCGGCCAACCGATTGGAAATTTCCAGCTCATGCAGGGAAAGATCGCGGACATGTACACCAAGCTGAACTCGGCCCGCGCCTACGTCTACGAAGTCGCCCGCGCCTGCGACCGGGGCGAAGTCACGCGACAGGATGCAGCCGCCTGTGTCCTCTATTCCTCCGAGGAAGCCATGGTCGTCGCGCACCAGGCCGTGCAGGCCATGGGCGGGGCAGGCTTCATGAACGACACGCCCGTCAGCCGGCTTTTCCGCGATGCCAAACTCATGGAAATCGGCGCCGGCACCTCTGAGATCCGGCGGATGCTGATCGGGCGGGAACTGATGGGGGCGATGGGCTGATGGGGGTTCTCCGTTCTGCAGTATCGACCAAGGCCGAGGCCTTTCAGAGCAATCAGGCCGCGCACGAAGCCGCGCTGTCGCTGACCGAGGCCGCCGCTGAGCAGGCCCGTGCCGGTGGCGGGGGCCGGGCACGCGAACGGCACCTGAGCCGGGGAAAGCTGCTGCCGCGCGAGCGGGTTGCCCGGCTGCTCGATCCCGGGTCACCCTTTCTCGAAGTCGGCCTGTTCGCCGCGCACGGGCTCTACGACGGGGCCAGCCCCTCGGCGGGGATTATCACCGGCATCGGCCGGGTTTCCGGCCGCGAATGCATGATCGTCTGCAACGATGCGACGGTGAAGGGCGGCACCTACTTTCCGCTGACGGTGAAAAAGCACCTGCGCGCGCAGGAGATCGCGGAGCAGAACAACCTGCCCTGCCTCTATCTGGTCGACAGCGGCGGCGCTAACCTGCCCAATCAGGATGAAGTCTTCCCCGACCGGGACCACTTCGGGCGCATCTTCTTCAACCAGGCCAACATGTCGGCCAAGGGCATCCCCCAGATTGCCGTGGTCATGGGCTCGTGCACGGCGGGTGGGGCTTACGTCCCCGCCATGTCCGACGTCACCATCATCGTCCGGGAACAGGGGACGATCTTCCTCGCCGGGCCGCCGCTGGTGAAGTCAGCCGCGGGTGAAGTGGTGACGGCCGAAGAGCTCGGCGGCGGCGACGTGCATACGCGCCTCTCCGGCGTCGCGGACTATCTGGCCGAAGACGATACCCACGCACTGGCGCTGGCGCGGGAGGCGGTTTCCAGCCTCAACCGGGTCAAGCCCTCAAGCCTCGAAATGCAGGCGGTCGAACCCCCGCTCTACGACCCGGCGGAAATTCTCGGCCTTGTGCCTGGCGACCTGCGGACGCCCTACGACATCCGCGAAGTCATCGCCCGGCTGGTGGACGGATCGCGGTTCGATGAGTTCAAGGCGCGCTACGGCGAAACCCTTGTCTGCGGCTTCGCCCACGTCATGGGCATGCCCGTGGGGATCATCGCCAACAATGGCGTTCTGTTCTCCGAGGCGGCGGTCAAGGGCGCGCACTTCGTCGAGCTGTGCTCGCAGCGGCGGATCCCGCTGGTGTTCCTGCAGAACATCACCGGTTTCATGGTCGGCCGCACCTATGAGAACGGCGGTATCGCCAAGGACGGCGCCAAGCTGGTGACGGCGGTTGCGACCACGAAGGTGCCGAAAATCACCATGCTGGTCGGCGGATCCTTCGGCGCGGGGAATTATGGCATGGCCGGGCGGGCCTACAGCCCCCGGTTCCTGTGGACCTGGCCCAACAGCCGCATTGCCGTCATGGGCGGCGAGCAGGCCGCCGGCGTACTGGCGACGGTCAGGCGCGACGCGATCGAGCGCGCGGGCGAGCGCTGGAGTGAAGCGGATGAAGCCGCATTCAAGCAGCCGACGATCGACATGTTCGAGGAACAGTCGCACCCGCTCTATGCCTCTGCCCGGCTCTGGGATGATGGCATCATCGACCCGCGCAAGTCGCGGGACGTGCTCGCTCTGTCGCTTTCCGCTGCGCTCAATGCCCCCATCGAAGACACCCGCTTCGGTGTGTTCCGGATGTAGGGGCCGGGCTGGTGTTCAGCAAAATCCTGATCGCCAACCGCGGCGAGATTGCCTGCCGGGTTATCGCCACGGCCCGCAAATTCGGCATCCAGACGGTCGCGGTCTACGCCGATGCGGATGCTGACGCGAAACACGTTGCCATGGCCGATGAAGCCGTTGCCATCGGCCCGTCAGCGGCGGCTGAAAGCTACCTCCAGCCCGCAAAGATCATCGATGCCTGCAAGCGCACGGGCGCGGAAGCGGTCCACCCCGGCTATGGCTTTCTCAGCGAGAACCCGGCCTTTGTGGAGGCGGTGGAAGCCGAAGGCCTCGTCTTCATCGGCCCCTCTGCCGCGGCGATCCGGGCCATGGGCCGCAAAGATGCCGCCAAAGCGCTGATGATCGAGGCGGGTGTACCGGTCGTCCCGGGCTATCACGGGGAAAGTCAGGATCCCGAGGTACTGGCCGCCGAAGCCGACAAAATCAGCTATCCGGTGATGATCAAGGCCCGCGCGGGCGGTGGCGGCAAGGGCATGCGGCTGGTCCGGGAACCTGCGGATTTCAGGGCCGCGCTCGAAGGCGCGCAGCGAGAAGGACAGGCCAGCTTCGGTGATCCGGTGTGCCTCGTTGAAAAGTACATTGCCCAGCCGCGCCACATCGAGATTCAGGTGTTCGGCGACGGGCACGGCAACGTCATCCATCTGTTCGAGCGCGACTGCTCCCTGCAGCGGCGACACCAGAAGGTCATCGAGGAGGCCCCGGCCCCCGATATGCCGGCAAGCGTGCGCGCGGCCATGGGCAAGGCCGCCACCGATGCGGCAAGGGCCATCGGCTATGCCGGGGCGGGAACGGTCGAGTTCATCGTCGACGGCACCGGACCCCTGCGCGAAGACGGCTTCTGGTTCATGGAGATGAACACCCGCCTGCAGGTCGAGCACCCCGTCTCCGAGGCCATCACCGGACTGGATTTTGTCGAGCTGCAGCTGCGGGTGGCCAGCGGTGAGCCACTGCCCGTGACGCAGCAGGATCTGTCGATCAACGGCTGGTCTTTCGAGGCCCGGGTCTACGCCGAAGACGTGAGCAAGGGCTTCCTGCCGGCGACCGGTCGGCTCGACCACCTGTCCTTCCCCGCTGCGACGGCCTTCGCGCCGGGCGCGGTCCGCATCGACAGCGGCGTGCGGCCCGGCGATGAGATCAGCCCCTGGTACGACCCGATGATCGCCAAGGTCATCGCCCACGGCGCGACCCGCGAGCAAGCGCTCAACCGGCTCGTGGAGGCCTTGTCGGACAGCCAGATCGCCGGTGCGGTGACCAATCTCGATTTTCTCGTTGCCCTGTCCCGGCACGAGGGCTTTGCCGCCGGTCAGGTCGATACCGGCCTGATCGATCGCGATCTGAGCGCACTGTTGGCGCAGGGTCCGACCCCGCCGCACGTGCTGGCGCTGGCGGCCGTGGGCGGGCTTGGCTTGCTGGATGATCGACCCTCGCCAGACCCGTGGGCGCAGCTCATCGGCTGGCGCCATTGGGCAGAGGGAACCCAGCACGTCGAACTGGAGGCACAGGGCGAAGGCCTGTCGTTCGCGGTTAGTATTCTGGGAGCCCAGCACTTTCGGGTGCAGGGTGACAGCCTCGATCTGTCCCTGTCTGTGACCACGACGTCTTCCAAAACCCGCTTCGAGCTGACCTGCGAAGGCAGCAGCTTCGCCGTGGGTCTGGTCAGAACCGGCAATTCGATCGCCGTCTTCGCAGACGGGCGCAGCTTTGGCTTCGAGGTGCCGGACCCGCTGGTGCAGGTCGACGCGGCAGGGGTTGCCGCCAACGCCATTCAAGCGCCGATGCCGGGGCTGGTGCAGCAGGTCTTCGCCCAAGCCGGCCAGGCTGTGACGCAGGGTGAACCCCTGCTGGTGCTGGAGGCTATGAAAATGGAGCACAGGCTTGGCGCCCCGCGGGACGGCGTCGTCCAAGACGTGCTCGCGGCGGTGGGGGATCAGGTTGCCGACGGGACTGTCCTTGTTACGCTGGAGCCCATCGATGACTGAGCGCGTCACCCTGTTCGAAATGGCGCCCCGCGACGGGCTGCAGAATGAAGCGACCATGATCGCGACCGCTGACAAGATCGAGCTTGTCGACCGGCTGTCGCGCTGCGGCTTTTCCAAGATCGAGGTGACCAGTTTCGTCTCGCCCCGGTGGGTGCCACAGCTGGCCGACGCGGCCGAGGTCATGCAGGGCATCACCCGTTCGGCGGCTGTCAGCTACGCGGCTCTGACCCCGAACATGCAGGGTTTCGAGCGCGCCATGGCGGCCCGCGCCGACGAAATCGCGGTCTTTGGCGCGGCCTCGGAGGGCTTCAGTCAGAACAACATCAACTGCTCGATCGCCGAGAGCCTCGAGCGCTTCAAGCCCGTGGTCGATGCCGCCCGCGCCGCCGGTGTGCCGGTGCGCGGCTACGTCTCCTGCGTGACCCATTGCCCCTATGACGGCCCAACGCCGCCGGAGAGTGTGGCCCGGGTCGCCGCCGCGCTGATGGACATGGGGTGCTACCAGATTTCACTGGGCGATACCCTTGGCGCTGCAACCCCTGAGGCCATTTCGGCCATGCTCGATGCGGTGCTGGCGGTGGTGCCGGCGCGCTGTCTGGCTGGTCATTTCCACGACACCGGTGGCCGTGCGCTGGACAATATCGCCGTGAGCCTCGAACGCGGCCTGCGGGTTTTCGACAGTGCCCTCGCGGGTCTGGGTGGATGTCCCTACGCCCCCGGTGCTAAGGGCAATGTCGCAACCGAAGCGGTGGTGACCCTGCTCCATGAACGCGGCTTTGAAACCGGGCTGGACCGGGACCGGCTTGCCCACGCCAGCGCCTTTGCTCAATCTCTGCGGAAGGGAGGTGGATCATGAGTTACGACACGCTGGAGGTGCGGATCGACGAACGCGGTGTCGCCTCCGTGACCCTGAACCTGCCCGAGCGGCGCAACGCCCTGTCAGCCGCGATGATCGAGGATCTGACCGCCGCCGCCCACACGCTGGGTGGGTCGAAGGCGGTTCGCGCTGTGGTGCTTTCTGGCGCGGGTAAGGTCTTTTGCGCCGGCGGCGACCTCAACTGGATGACCGCGCAGATCAAGGCGGACCGGGCGACGCGGATCGCCGAAGCCCGGAAGCTGGCCCTGATGCTGAATGCCCTGAACGAGATGCCGAAACCGTTGATCGGGCGCATCCATGGCGCGGCCATGGGCGGGGGTATCGGGCTGGCTTGCGTCTGCGACAGCGTGATCGCCGACGAGGCGACGCGGTTCGGGCTGACCGAAACCCGTCTGGGGCTGATCCCGGCGACCATCGGTCCCTACGTCATTGCGCGCATGGGCGAGGGCAAGGCGCGACGCGTTTTCATGTCGGCGCGGCTGTTCGATGCAGCCGAAGCGCTGGACCTCGGCATTATCGCCCGGCGTGTGTCCGGCGCCGAGCTGGATGAGGCTGTCGAGGCTGAGGTCGTGCCTTACCTGTCCGTGGCGCCGGGCGCAGTGGCTGCGGCCAAGGCCCACACCCGCTCGCTGGGGTCAAAGATCGACGAGGCAGTGATCGAGGACTCGATCCAGCGCCTCGCCGATACGTGGGAGGGCGAGGAAGCCGCCCACGGCGTCGCTGCCTTCCTGAACAAAGAGGATCCCGACTGGGCCAAATAGGCGGCGAAAGGGCCTGAGCGCCTGGCCTGCTCGCCCTGTTCGACCCGCCCCGGTCTGAGGCATCAGGCCTCAGGCTTGGCGTCCTTGCGCGCACGCATCCGCCGCCGCTGCCACAGCACCAGCCCGCCGCCGAGCACCAGCACCAGACCGTAGTCGATGATCGGAATGCGCAGGATCTCGTTGAGGTTCACCCAGCCGCGCCCGGCGACCGCATAGACCCACAGCACCCCGCCGATGAAGGCGGCGTAGACCAGCCAGTGCACCCAGCGGGGCAGGCCCAGTCCGTGCATCTGCGTGACCACGAACAGGGCGGCAAAACCGAAGAAGAACATCGGCCAGAATTCCTGTCCCGCGACCACGGCCACGGTGACCCCATGGGCCAGCACCGAGACTTCGAGGATCGCCGTCCACCAGCGGTTGGTGTGCACGCGGGTGAAGACGAAAGCCCCCTGAATCAGCAGCAGGAAGGTGTAGAAAAAGCCGGTCAGATGCCCCGGCGTGGTCTCCATCGGGTGGAACCAGTAGGTGTAGACCACAGCCCAAGCGAAGTAATAACCGTGGTAACGGATCAGCCACTGCCGCGCGGGCGCCAGCCAGCGGCCGCCATGGCCGAAGGCGATGCCGCGCCGGGGTGCCTCCATGATCAGCACGATCACCAGCAGGAAGATCACCGACAGCTGCGAAGAAAAGACCGACGTGTCCTGCGCGAGGCCGTCGTACCAGACCGCCGTCTGCAGGTAGTGCAGGCCGACAAAGGCCGCCGTGCCGAGCAGGCCGACGATATTCACCGGATGCAGCGCGCTGCGGTCACGCAGCCGGTCGCGGTTGACCACCGCCCAGCGGATCAGGCCCCAGAAGAACAGCTGATGGGCGATATAGAAGCCCCACGCGGTAGCCCGGCTCCAGAAATCAGGCTCTGGCAGCTTCCAGTAGTACCAGGCCGCGCCCTGATCGGGCAGCAGCTCGATCTGGCGGAGGATGGGGTTGAGCAGCAGAATGGCGAAGGTGGCAAGGACGGCGAGGGCCACGGCCACGCCGAAAGTGACCCTTAAGACCGTGGATTTTTCCATGCCGACGCCTTCACTTCAGTCCCGAACAAACACTGTGCAATCATCTAGTTTTCGGGCTGCACCTGTCCACTCAGGCGCATAATATTCAATCAGGGGTATTGTTAGCACGCTCAGGCTTGCGCAGCGTCGCTGCCGGTTTCTTCCTTGGCGGCGGCGGCGGCTCTGGCTTCCTCGACTTCAGCCTTCTTCGCCTTCTTCCGGGCCTTCTTTTCCTTGCTGGCTTCCTTGGACGCCGCCAGCCCGGCGCTGGCAATCAGTGCCAGAGACTTGCCCGGACGCCTGAATTCATTGTCTTCAAAGTCGGTCACGCCGTTGCTGAGCGAGGCCATGGCAAGGCGGATGTAGAGCGGGATATCGTGGGTGCCGCTCTCGTAGTTCTGGACCATGCGCGACTTCAGCCCGAGCAGATAAGCGGCCTGCTTCTGCGTCAGTTTCAGCCCTTTGCGCCAGGCCTTAAACCACTTTGGTGCCTTCTTTTTCACGGGATTAAGCGCAAAATTTGCGTCCTTCGAGTCTTCGTGCTAGTTTCTACGCAACCATTGCGTATGAGGTGCTCTATGACAAGCCATATGATCTTGTTCCGAGCGAACCTTGCAAAGCCCGCTGCGACCCCGCAGCAGCCTGTGTGGAACGCTCGTTCGTCCGTCAATGCCCGTGGTCCCCGGACCGTGAACAGGCCTGCGCCTGTGGCAAAAACGTCCAAGTAATCTGTTGTATCTCCGGTGACCATGCGGCATGAGGGTTCATGCCGTATGGACGACCCGGAGAGACGACCCCATGGACTTGAGCGCGCTGATCCGTGACGTTCCGGACTACCCCAAGCCAGGCATCCTTTTCAAAGACATCACACCGCTGCTCGCCGATGGCGCTGCCATGCGCGAAGTCACCGCCCAGTTCGCTGCGCGTGCCGCAGAGCTGAAGGCTGACGCCATTGCCGGGATCGAGGCCCGCGGCTTCATCTTTGCCCCCGCCGTGGCGGCACAGATGGGCCTGCCCTTCATCCCCGTGCGCAAGGAAGGCAAGCTGCCCTACGACTGCGTGACCCACTCCTACGATCTCGAATACGGTTCGGACACGCTGCAGATCCACGTCGATGCGCTGAGCCAGGGGCAGCGGGTGGTCATTGTCGACGACCTGATCGCGACCGGCGGCACGGCGGGAGCCACGGTCGAGCTGGTTCGCAAGCTCGGGGCCGTACCGGCCTGCGCCCTGTTCCTGATCGAACTCGACGGACTGGGCGGGCGCGATGAAATCGAGGGCCGGGGCGTCCGGGTTGAATCGCTGATCAGCTACGAAGTCTGACCGCAGCCGCCGGTCAGGATCGACCGGCCAACCCCTCAGAGATCATCCAGATTGAAGGGCGTGTTCTGGTACACCCAGTTCACCCAGTTGCCGTAGAGCATGTGCGCGTGGCTGCGCCACTTGTTGGGTGGGGTCTGTGCCGGGTCGTCGTTCGGGAAGTAGTTCTGGGGCAGAACGATGGTCTGCCCGGCCTTGACGTCGCGGTCGTATTCCTCGCGCAGCGTCTGGCTGTCGTACTCCAGATGATTGAACATGTAGAAACGGCGGTTGGCGTCGTCGGCGAGCAGGCCAAGCCCGGCGGTCTCGTTCTCGGCCAGCACGGTCAGCCCGTCGATGGGCTCGACGTCGGCGCGGTGGTTCTCCGTGTGGCGGGAAACCGGGATTTCGAACAGGTCGGCGATCCCCTGCATCAGCGGGTGGGACGGCACGAGGTTCTGGTGCTCGAAGATACCGAAGCGCTTGGGCACTTCGGTGATCAGGTGCTTGGGCACGCCGTTGAAGTGGTTCAGGGCGGCCTGCGCCCCCCAGCAGATGGCGAACATCGAAAACACGTTGGTGGTGGTCCAGTCGAAGATTTCCTGCAACTCGGGCCAGTACTTCACATCCTGAAATTCGAGGGTCTCGATCGGCGCACCGGTGACCATGAAGCCGTCGAAGCGCTCGGAGCGCACCTCGTCCCAGGCGCGGTAGAAGGCGTCCATGTGCTCGGAGGCGGTGTTGGTGCCGCGGTAGGTTGAGGTCTCGACCAGCGTCAGGTCGACCTGCAACGGGGTGGTGCCGAGCAGCCGCGCCAGCTGGGTTTCAGTGGCGATCTTCAGCGGCATCAGGTTGAGAATGGCGATCCGCAGCGGGCGGATATCCTGCTTCTCCGCCCGGCTTTCGCGCATGACCTTAACGCCCTCACTGCGGAGCGTTTCGGTGGCGGGAAGTCCGTCGGGTACTCGGATCGGCATGGTCGGTCGGTCTCTGGTTCTGACTGGGGCACGCGAAAGCGCAGGGCGCGCTATGCGCTTTGCCCTACAAGATCGAGGAAGTCGGCCTCGGTTTCCACCCGCGCAATGTCGTCAGCTGCTACGCGCCGGGCGAGACCCGCCTCCACCAGCCGCTCGTATCGCTCGCGGCGGGCGTTGATCAGGCGCGGGAACACCCACTTGACGAATTCCAGCGGTGCGAAGTCGTTGGCCGAGGCGATGCCGGTCTCCGCGCTGTAGTCGGCAATGGCCGCGTCGAGGAAGGCTGCGCGGTAGAACATCGGCTTGGGGTAGGCGATGGTGCGCTCGATCAGGCGCTCGACGTGCGCGTCCGGGGCTTCGATGTAGACCAGCTGCGTGCGCCGGGTCAGGTGCTGCAGCACCGGATCCTGCGCCGGGTTATCGAGATCCACGACTTCGATCAGGCTGCCCCCGGCATCGACGAGGAAACGATCGTAGCCGTAGACGGTCGAGGCGCGGTCCATGAAGTACCCGACATCGAGCAGGGCGGCGATTTCGGCCTGCTCGTGCAGGCTCTGCCGGCGGGCAAACTCAGCCCGGCCATGGCCGCCCTGATCGCTGCGGCCCAGCGTGCCGATCCACTGGCTCAGCGGCGCAAGGTTGTCCATGCTGATGTTCGAGCGGATATAGATGCTGTCCGACTTGAGCAGGGTCGCCAGTTCGGGCTGCCGCATGGCGGCCAGATAGAGGTCGTCCTGAATGGCCTCGCCCAGATAGCGGGTGCCGATCCGGTAGTCGCCGGAGTAGTGGAACCAGCGCTCCCGCGGCAGCTTCAGCGCCAGCGTGGTCTTGCCCACGCCGGACATGCCCAGCAGCGTAAAGGCCTGTGATTGGGGTATAAGCGTTTGCATGTTCCTTCGGTGCCTGATCACTGTGCACGGGTCAAGCATGCCGATTTTGCGGGGAGATGTGCCGCGCATGGGATTGTTGTTTAACCACGGTCATGCTGTCTTGCGGCCGCAGTAGGGTGTCTGGCCCGGTCGCGTGCGACTTCGCACCCCTTGACCGAGCCCGCCGACCCGCATAGTGAAATGACGATTTTACCTTGGAAGTGTGAGAGGCTCAGCCGATGAAGGCGCTCGTATGTGTAAAGCGCGTGGTGGACTACAACGTGAAGATCCGGGTGAAGCCGGACAACAGCGCTGTCGATCTGGCCAACGTGAAGATGTCCATGAACCCCTTTGACGAGATTGCGGTTGAAGAAGCGATCCGGATGAAGGAAGCGGGCATCGTTGAAGAAATTATTGCCGTGTCCATGGGTGAGGCCAAGAGCCAGGAAACCATCCGCACCGCCCTCGCCATGGGCGCTGACCGCGGCATCCTTGTCGAGAGCGACGAAGACCTGCAGCCGCTGGCGCTGGCCAAGATGCTCAAGGCGATCGTCGAGAAAGAAGAGCCCGGCATCGTGGTTCTGGGCAAGCAGGCCATCGACGGCGACAACAACCAGACCGGCCAGATGCTGGCGGCCCTGCTGGGCTGGCCGCAGGGTACCTTCGCCTCCAAGGTCGAGAAGGACGGCGACACGCTCAAGGTCACCCGCGAAGTCGACGCCGGCCTGCAGGTCGTCACCATGCCCCTGCCTGCGATCATCACCGCCGATCTGCGCCTGAACGAGCCGCGCTATGCTTCGCTGCCGAACATCATGAAGGCAAAGAAGAAGCCGATCGACACCATGACCCCCGCTGATCTGGGCGTCGACGCGGCACCGCGTCTGGCCACGGTCAAAGTGACCGAGCCACCAGCACGCGCAGCCGGTGTTATCGTCGGCAACGTGGGCGAGCTGGTCGATAAACTGAAAAACGACGCCAAAGTCGTCTGAGAAAAGAGGGAACACGAACCATGAGCATTCTGATTTTTCTCGAACACGATGCTGACGGCATCAAGGACGGATCGCTGGCAGCCGTGACCGCGGCCAAGGCCATCGGTGGCGACATCACCGCGATTGTCGTCGGCGAAGGCGCGGATGCGGCCGCTGACGCTGCGGCGAAGATCGACGGTATTTCGGCCGTGGTGAAGGCGGGCGACGATGCCTACTCCAACGCCATCGCGGAAAACATTGCCCCGCTGCTGGTCGAAGCCGCTGCGGGCAAGAGCCACCTGATCGCCGCTGCGACCACCGTGGGCAAGAACATCCTGCCCCGCGCTGCCGCGCTGATGGACGTGCAGCCGATCTCCGACATCTCGGCCGTGATCGATGCAGAAACCTTCGAGCGCCCGATCTACGCGGGCAACGCGATCGCAACCGTGAAGTCCTCGGACAGCATCAAGGTGCTGACCGTGCGGACCGCCAACTTCGACGCTGCGGCGGCTGAAGGCGGCTCGGCCTCGGTCTCCGATATGGCGGGCGCCGGCGCGGCGGGTATGACCGCCTGGGTCGCCGACGAGCTGTCGGCGAGCGACCGTCCGGAACTGACCTCGGCCTCGGTCGTCGTCTCCGGTGGCCGTGGCATGGGTTCGGCAGACAACTTCGTTATCCTCGACGCGCTGGCCGACAAGCTGGGCGCCGCCGTGGGCGCATCGCGCGCGGCCGTGGATGCGGGTTTCGCCCCGAACGACTACCAGGTCGGCCAGACCGGTAAGGTCGTCTCCCCCGATCTGTACATCGCCGTCGGTATCTCCGGCGCGATCCAGCACCTCGCGGGCATGAAGGACTCCAAGGTGATCGTGGCGATCAACAAGGACGAGGAAGCCCCGATTTTTCAGGTGGCGGACTACGGCCTGGTGGCTGACCTGTTCGACGCGGTACCCGAGCTGACCACCGGCATCTAAGGGCCGGGCTCAGAACGAATTCGCCGGCTCTGACGGGTTCGGGCGACGAAGGAAGGGCTTCGGGATGACCGAGGCCCTTTTTTGTTGCCAAATCCCCTACTTTGCTCGACTTTTAATCAAGATCTCAGCGCTTTGAGCGCACAACGCAAGGGGGTCCGAGACCATGGGCTACAATCCGCTTTCCCTGCTCCTGCACTGGTTCACCGTCCTCTGGGTCGTGGTCATGTGGGTCGCCGGCGTGCTGATCAGCCGCTGGGACGACGCACCGGACGCCGTCTATGACCTGCACGTCACCGTTGGCGTTCTGGGGCTGGCTTTCATCGTTTACCGGATTGTGCGCCGCATGATGCGGGGATTTGCCGAGGCCAATCCGGGGCATGCGGGGTGGGAGCGGTGGCTGGCCCGG
>Ga0163109_10001465_pt1 | contig 18633 bp, 29 predicted proteins | sample CRUFie1St13metaG_FD_108704 | JGI IMG/M metagenome (GOLD analysis project Ga0163109, IMG submission 108704) | Marine microbial communities from the Costa Rica Dome - CRUD Field 142mm St13 metaG | ecosystem: Environmental > Aquatic > Marine > Oceanic > Photic zone | place: Costa Rica: the Eastern... | reverse complement strand
CGTTTTGGTTGGTTTCTATAGGAGTGACAGTTACCGTTGGATTGCCTTCCATTTCTTTTTCGAAAACTACAGTCCTGGGCGAAGTTTGACCTACTGTTATGGTCTCAATTCCCGAACACATATTTGCCCTATTGAAACTTAAAGCCATTATGCCAACCCTAGAACTTGAAGAGCCACGGTCCCTGTGAAATTTGCACTAGCTTTTATTGTAAAGTTTACCTTGTTGTCTCCACCTAAAGTTAAAGAAGAAATAAAGATGTTAACGTTGCTAGCTTCGCCAGTTGGGTCGTTAGTTGATATCCCCAAAGATATAGTTGGTATTGTGCTATAAATACCTTCAAGAGTTCCGGATTTTGAATCTTCTTCGCTGAATGTAATTGACTTGGATTCAATAACAACTTCCGCTTTGCTTCTAAAAGAAGTAGATTCTGGAAACCTAGTGATGGGATATATTTTTCTGTATCTGTTTCTATCATATTTTGAAAATGTTGTAGACTTATTTGACATGAATAAACCTCCAACACTAAATATGGAACTACAAGATATTAGATGCCATTGTTGCCAATTTTGATCTTTGCCCGTGCTGGATATGTACGTGTGCTGATAAGTTTGTCTTTTTAAATCTATCTACAATAATAGACAAACCGTTAGAAACCTTATCGATATAGGGAGTATCAATCTGGTCAGTGTCGCCAAGCAAAACAATTTTTGAATTCTTACCTACCCGGGTAATAAGAGTTTTTAACTCGTGAACAGTCGCGTTTTGAGCTTCATCTACAATTACAAAAGAATCGTTAAAAGAACGACCTCTGATAAAAGCTAGCGGGGCAACTTCGATCTGCCCCTTATCTTTCATCGCCTCAAAATAAGTTATGTCATTAAACATTGTTTGAAAATTATCTTTTATTGGTGCTAACCAAGGATCCATTTTTTCATTTAAGTCTCCCGGTAAAAAACCAATATCATTGCCAACAGTTTGTAACGAACGGCTGATAATAATTCTATTATATTTTTTACTCATGGCTCCATCCATTGCAGCCATTAGAGTCAAAAAAGTTTTACCGGAACCTGCAATACCAGTAAGAGTTACTAAAGGAATATCAGGCTGCATTAATGCATCAATAGCGAAACTTTGCTCTTTATTCTTTGGAGATATTTTTGAAACTCCTCCTGGCGCGCCCAAAAGCTTTTTAAGTAACCCATCTTCATATCTGGCGATAAAACTAGAATGTTCTCCTTCATTTACTAAGACATATTCGTTATCGAATATTCCAGAATCTAAACCAATATTCAATACTCCATCTGAATAGAATTGATCAACTTTTTCTTTTTTCAACTCTATGGAATGGAATCCTGAATAGTCCACATCCTCAGTGGAAATGTGGTCCTTGTAATAATCTTCAGATCTTATCCCCAGCGCGTCACACTTGACGCGCAGGTTAATATCTTTGGTAACTAGTATGATTGTCCTATTAGGATCTTCACGTCCCTCAGAAAGTGTTGCAGCGATTATTAAGTTATCCATCGCGTTTCCAGCGAGACCAAAAGGAGCAGCATGGTCTCCTATGATAACCCTAATCGTTTGATCACGAGATAATTCTTCTGGAAGTTTTACACCTTCGTCAAGTCTTCCGATATCTCTAAAACCGTCCAGCAATCTATTGACATACCTAGCTGATTCTCCGATAATTCCAGGCTTTTCTTTAAACCTGTCTAGTTCATCCAATACTAAAAGCGGAATCACAACATCATTTCCGGGAAAAGAATGTATTGAAGTCTTATCATAAAGAAGAACGTTAGTATCTAGAACAAAAGTTTTTCTATTCATTTAAACCTCCTTTTGTAAATCTAACACAATAGAGTTATCATTAAAATTATGTAGTTCTGGAGTAAAAGGAATAAATGGAAAAAGACAAAGATTTAGCATGTTACGAAGCCTACAAAGAATATAAAGTATCGTGTCAAAAAACTTCCTGTCGATACTGGATCAATTATGATTGCAACCAAAATTGTACCTTAATTGCTGCAAAAGACGGACCGAAAACTCTACAAGAAATTGGAGACATATTCGGCGTAACCAGGATGAGGATTTGCCAAATAGAAAAATCTATAAAAGACAAACTTCTTAACTTTGAACAAGACTTAAATATTTGAACTTACTTCTTGTCGTTTTCTAAAGAAAGCTTAACGAGTGATGCTGCTTCCCCTTTAAGAGTTCTCAAACCCCTACGAGCTCGAACTCCTGCTGAAGCGTTTCCGTTAGCATTCTTTACAACGTCGACTTCTAAAGTTTCAATAAGTGTTTTAATTTCCTGCCACTTACTGGCGATAGTTGTATCAGACATTTTTTACTCCTCAGGCAACAATATATTGCCGGTCTTGTTATTTTCTAAGCAATCAATAATTGCTATCATCTTCTCTCTATCTTCTAATTCGAAGGCTAGAAGTTTTATAAGATGTTCAATTTCTAACTGGTTTATGCCAAAACGTAAAATTTCAGCTTTTATCTCTCTACACTTTTTTGTGCTTTTTGCAATTTTATCTAGTTCTTTCATTAAAATTCCGTATCAGCTGTAAAAGGTTCTATCATAAATCTATTACCGCCTTTGTAAGTTAAAAACTTTCCTTGAATTTTTCCGTCTATTTCGTCTTTAGAGATTATTATTTTCTCTCCAGTTTTTTCATGGTTAATAATAAAAGCTATTTCTTCCCAAATATATAAGTCACAATCATACGAGTTTAAGATATCAATAACACTTGACGGAAGCATTAGCGAAAAATCTTCTTTAGTTGGTATACTGTTTAAAGATTCATGACCTACGGCTATTTCAGATTTACATATGTCAAACACTCTGTGTACTATACCACAATTATTACATTGAGCAAATTTTTCTAAAACCTCGTCGACGTCATCTATAATGGAAAAGACGACAAATTTGTGGTAAGGAGGGTTCTCTCTTTTTTTAAATTGTGGCAAAATACATTGACACTCAATTAGGTGTTTAATACCATTCATGAAAATAACCTCGATTGAGTAATTTTAGATTTTTTATTTAGCGTGTAAATCAGCAATAGATGATGAAGCCCAAGATACGGGTTTCATTGCGCAGTCAAATCCCATAGCCATAATCCATTGTCTAGCCTGATCGTAAACAATGTTGCTTTTGTTTTTCTTATCACTACTAATATCAGCGTGAACACAAATCGTTTTATCTTCTATGAGGTTTCTAATAAGTTCAGCGGTTTCTATAGAATCTTGAACTTCTTTAAGAAGTCTGATAGATAGCGCTGATTTGTGTTTTCTATTTTCAAACGTTCTTTTGAAAAAATATTTAGAGCACTCTCCCGGAGAGTAGATAGCTATAACCGTGGCAAAGATAAGCCGGCCAGATTTAAAGTGAGAATCTGTTCCAATGTGAATTTGGCAAGATGGGTATTCGTTGATTAGATCAATTATTTCTGGAATTTCAAATTGTCTACCAACAGAATTTTTCCATTTAATATTCAATTTATCCTTCTAACTTTATTAGGCAACCAATGTTAACTATCTTGTCAAAAGTGTTTTGCGCCTCTTTTAAAGCGCGCGCGACCGGGAAAGCTGGGTGATGCTCAGAGTAAAGACCGGTACAATCATTAAGGTTCAACCCTAAACAATCATCTAGCTTCTTAGAGTTTAAAACTCCACACGTAGCCAGTTGTTGTAAAGTACTAGTAAAGAAGTTAAGTTGGTCAAAAACAATTCCTTTTTTACCCCATGAACTTTCGTTGAGATATATTGAGGTTTTAGCTTTTTCTTTCAAATCTAAATTCTTGCTTTTAATAAAAACTTCATTTTGATGAATCCTAACTGAAAGATTGAATTCATTTTCAATTTCGAAAGTATTTAAAAGCTTTCCAGTTTCATAACCAAAAGGAGTAATAGAGAAAGAAGAACAAATATTTTCCTTTTGTTCTTTCCAAAAATCTGGATGAGGTTCGCAAACTACAACCCTGCATTTATCCATATTAAAATTAACAAAGCATGTATGCAACACATCTATACTAGCTCCCTTACAAAATACTACAAAAGGAATATCTTTCTCGTTCGAAATGCTAAGAATCTTATTTAGTTCAGAAACTTCCTGAATAAATCCATCATAAACAATTATTTGTGGGCTTTCAAATTCTATTACTTTCGTTTTTTGATAAAACCCAAAATTAATCTTTGAAAGTATTGTTATTCCAGAATCGTAAACGCAAGCATTATGAAAACTGTTAGATTTCTTTAAAGAAAAGCTAGAAATAAATCCATTTTTTTCAAATATCTGTTTATAGTCTTCCGTTTTAAGCAAGCTAGAATTTTCAAAGTAGCAATCAATCAATTCTTCAACGTATTCTTTTTTTACCGGTTCCGCTAAATTAAAGATAGTGTTGTGATCTAAATTAATTTCATTAGAATATAAGTAGTTTAAAAAGTAAGGAAGATAAGCAGCACTTAGAGGGCTGTATTTTTCCAGAGACTCAACATGAGAAACGAGAAGATTTTTTATTGTCTTATTTGAAAAATCAAAATCTACCAAAGCTCTAAAAGTTTCAGAAAAAGATACATTACAAATATCTTCTATTCCAAAATAAACCATCTTATTTGATTTTTGACTTTCACAAAAAAGATTTAATTCTTCAAAGAAATTTGATACTTCTTTAGCATTAAGATCTTTAGGCGATGATAGCATTTTAGTGAAGGTTGTTTCTGTCTTTTTGGTTCATGCCTGAAGCTAAACCAGAAATAATACTAGAAAAATTTTCAGCAACCCCTTCAATTTCTCTAGCTTTTTCTTGTTTCTCACTATGAGCAACAGAATATTTGATAACAGCTCCCGCCACTCCTAAAGAAAGAGTGACGATTGCCATTCTAAGATCGGTATAACACATAATTGCGGAAGCTAAAATTAAGAATTCGCTAGCTCCAATATTTTTCATGAATCTCTCCAAAGGTTATTACTGGCGTACACTAAGATTTCCTCAGCAGACTCCTCTGTATAACCATAATCATCAATCATAGTTTTTACCATATCATTGTACTTTTTCTTTTGCTTATCGTCTCTAGTTTTAGCTTTGGTGACGATTCTTGCCATATCTTTGACACTATTGATCAAGTAACTTTCAATAGCTTCTTTGAGAGGCTCATAGCTTCTATAATCTACCGTCTCACCTCTTCGTACTTTGGCAAACATATAAGCAGTAACGTCTGCTCTAAAGCCTTCCTTAGAAGAACCAACAATTCCAATACTTTCTTCGATAGTACCCATGAATTTCTCATCAGGCTCCATCTCTTCGTTTGTTATCCTATCCTTCATTTTAGATCTCATAGCAAATGCTTCTGCATTGTCTAGGTAAGTTTCAAATAAAGACTGGGCCTGCTCTTCGTAAGCAGCAACGAAAGCTTTAGCGATTTCATTTTCTAGAATTCTTAAGTACTCTTTCCTTACAACATCTTGAAGAATGGTTAAACACTCTTGCTTGAAAGCTTCATTGGCAATTTGCTCTTTGCAGTTCTTAGCAATTGTATCCATAATAGAGATAGGTGTAATGAAACCCTTGTCGCTATCAGAAAGCGCACAGTCAATAGACTTCATAATAAACCTAGTAGAAATTCCGTCCATTCCTTCGTGCAAAGATTCTTCCCTTAAATCCTTGATGTCAATTTTCTTAACTCTACCCTTTTCTATAACATCTTCGCCATTGTAGATTTTCATCTTAGTCAAGAGATCACATTTTCCTGAAGGCTTAAGCCTAGACATAACGCTAAACATCGAAGCAACCCTTAGAGTATGAGGAGCAATGTGACTATCAAAACTAGCTCTGGATAAAAGCTTTTCGTAAATCTTAACTTCCTGATCGAGTTCTAGCACATAGGGAACATTTATCTTAACAACTCGATCTAGAATAGCTTCGTTAGTGTGTTCGCTTTGAAATCTATTCCACTCCGATTCGTTACAGTGGGCAAGTATAACTCCGTCGAAATGGATCATGTCATGCTTTCCAGGAGCAGGAACTCTTTTTTCTTGCGTAGCTGTAATAATAGTATGAAGAAATTCAATCTCATTCTTAAAAAGTTCGATAAACTCTACAATACCTCTGTTACCAATATTAAATGCGCCGTTTAGAGAAAGAACTCTTGGATCGTCTTCTGAATACAAATCTAATTTAGAGATATCTTCGGAACCAATTAGAACTGAAACATCTTGACTATTTGCATCCATTGGAGGTACAGAGGCAATACCCCTTCTTCCTCTTTGAGAGAAAGAAGTTTCTACAACCTCAAAGTTTTCATACTTACCCTTCATTTCCTCAAGTAATTTAAACCTGACAGGTGGAGATATATCTCCTTCTATCCTAACTTTTAGTTCATCTTCAAAAGCTTCTCTGATGCCACGAGGAATTAATTGCAAAGGATTACCCCTTTGTGGATCTCCGTCAATGTGAAAGTAGCTAATGCCCTCTAAAGATCTCTTAATATGCTCAGTAAGGGCAGACTTACCAGCCCCAACCGGACCCATGAGTAAGAGAACCTGCCTAGATTCTTCTCCACGAGCGGCGGCTGACTTTAAAAACCTCATAATTTTAGAGATAACTCTTTCAGCCCCGAAGAATTCATCCTTAAAGTAATCATATACTTTTACGTTTTCTCCGTCGAAGATTTTATTTTTCCTAGGATCGCTATCTTCCATAATAGAAACTCCATGACTTACTAACGTATCATATAATTTCTTATGAGAAGAATCTGCAATCTCTGGTTCTTCTTTCACTTTTTGTAAAAAGTCAAGAAAGTTTCCCTTAAATTTTTCCTTCTTGGACTTTTTTCTTTGCTGCTCAATCAGCTTTAAAAAATCTTTTTTACTCACGGTGCCCCCTAAATTTCAAACGGTTCATCTTCTATTACGGTATCTAACCTAACAACTCCACCCCATAATGTAGAGATATAATCAACTACTTTTTCGGCGTAGCCTAACTCTAAATCCCTACCATCATGTTCGTGATGGATTCTCAAAACGTTGTTCGGTTTAACTTCTCTGACAATTATTTTTGGTATTGAATTAGAACCAATTTGTTTTATCAAAGAAGATTTAATTTCTTTCCAACCTTCACCGTCGGAAATTTCATTAATTACATAATCTCTTTTATATAAGGAATAGGAGAATAAGTTTAACTCAAAACAGTCTTCTTCGGTCAAATATTGCCGTAAAAACGATTCGTCATGGCAAACTTCCCTCGCTATAAAGCATTCTTCCAGCCCATATCTTTCTTCAATTTTATTAAAAAGGTGAAAACCTAAATGATACGGATTAATCCTACCTAAGTGAGGAGTAACAACTTGGTTGTGACTCTTTAAAAATGGGATATGATATTTTTGCGGTAAATCAAGATCATTCATCAAGCGATAGTGCCAAAAACTAGCCCATCCTTCATTCATTATTTTAGTTCTAATTTGTGGCATAAAATAAGAAGATTCTGCTCTTACGATATCAATTAGATCTCTTTCCCAATCTTCTAGATTTATAGACATTTCCGAAATGAATGAAAGTAAATCTATTTCTTCATCGATAGGAAATTGATCTGGATTCCTCTTTTTTACCGATTCATCACCAGACTTTATTCTCTTTATTAAGTCTTTTCTTCTCTTTTTGTGAGGAACATAATCCTTACAATTAGGAGGTATATGAAGAGACAAAGCATGCGCTGCATCTAAAATTCTTTCTACTTTTTCAATACCGATGCTAGGATCTTCTATGTAAGAATCTATTCTTTTTTTAGCGTTCTTGAATCTTTGAATAACGTTTTCCGGACCGGTATTTGCAAAAGTCAAATTATTCTTAAAAAAGTCTGAGTGACCGACACAGTGACACATTATTAAAAGTTGTAAATAAAATGGGTTTTCCCTCATTAGATAAGCAATGGAAGGATCACTATTAATAATCAATTCGTAAGGTAAACCCTCGGCGCCTAGATTATACATTTGATGAGTTCTTTCGAAAGATTTACCGTAACTCCAGTGTCTATAATGAAGCGGCATGCCGTGATAAGCCATGTTTCCTATCATAGCGTAATAGTCGCAGATTTCATAAGATATCGGAAACCAATCTAAGTTATGAGTTTTAGCTAACTCAATTATCTTATCATCCCATTCTTCTAAATCTTTTATATTCCAATCACTCACGAAAACCTCCGAAAAATCTTTGAAATGCTAGCCAAATGTCGTCCTTTTTTCTAATCTCTGCAATTTTAAAATTTTCTCCAACTAGAGGAGTAAAAAGTTCTGAAAGTTGAGACATCTTCATCCAAGCTAACCGTTGCTCAGAAGGTTCTATTTCGCAATAACCATAAAATTGGCTAAGTTCTTTTAACTTAACAGCGCTTTTAACGCATCCATCGTTATCCTCAGGCCAATTATCGCCGTCAGAACATTGAAATACATATATGTTCCAGGTACTAGGATGAAACCTAGATTCTACAACATCTAAACACTTATCCAACCCGGTGGAAACTAAAGTTCCCCCTGTTGAACCTTTTCCAAAAAAATCTTCTTCATTAACCTCAGAAGCACTGGTGTCGTGAGAAATGAAACAGTGTTCTACGTTTTCATATCTAGATCTAATAAAATGATAAAGAAGAAAAAAGAAACTTCTAGCTAGAAACTTTTTAGGCTTTGTCATAGAGCCAGATATATCCATTATGAAGAAAATAGCTGCATTAGAAGTTGGTTTCTTTTTTTCCTTAATAAATCTATATCTAAGATCATCATGATGAAAACCAAACCTATCCCCTTCTTCAAGGGTTCCGTTTTTAAGAGCTTTTTTTCTTCTCTTGATTTTCTTTTTTATAGTTTCCTTTTTATCTAAGCGTGGTCTAATTCCCTCATTTCTGTATCCATGCCGTTTAAAAGATTTACTAGAAATATTTTTATACTTCTTCTTTTGCATGTTTGGAAGATTAAACTCATCAAAAAGATATGCGGCTAGTTCTTCTAAAGTTATTTCAACTTCGTAAAACTCTTCACCCTTTTTATTACCAGCTTTATCCGGATTTCCAGGGGATTGTTGCCCGCGTTGGCCTATCCTTTGCCCGCGAGAAACATCTTGCCCTTGAGCGGAGCCAACATTCTTTTTATTTTCGTTATCGCCATAGACAAAACGATACTCTTTAATACCTTTAACTGGTATCTTTATTTTCTTCTTACCGTCTTTACCAATGATAGATTCGTCAGCTACTATATCATGAATTCCTTCTTTAATAGCTTTATCAATCTTATCTTTGTGACGTTGCCGGTCTGATCCAGAACGGTCTGAGACATTTCGATTTTCTTTAAAAGTAGACATACAATTCTAATTATAAATTTGATGCTGAAATAGGAAAATTATAATTTTTAAAAAATTTATCTTCCGTAGTCATCTTCTAATCTGATTACGTCATCTAGCTCTTTTGTACTGACTTCTAGGAGGGTGCAATCGCCATCTTTAGAACAGAAGCGATGTATAGTTCCGGGCGTTATATGAAAGGATTCATTTGCTTTCAATATTCTTGTTTCGTTTTGTAAGACTAATTCTAGGACCCCAGATAATACCAGTATTGTCTCTTCTTTCTTTTCGTGAAGCTGTAAAGATAACCTATGACCATCTTTGATGTGAATAATTTTTCCGATATAACCATCTTCTCGAGAGGAAGAAGCCCATATTTTTTCGTATCCCCATGGTTTATTAATTACCTTTGACTGACTCATGAAAATCCTCCGGGAAAAGATTTTTGTTTATTCTATAAAACCGATTCCAATCTTCGTCTAAAATATAAGTAGTCGCGTAATCATCTTTAGACCTAACAGATCTACCGATTGATTGGATAATCGTCTTAGCAGTCTGCAGAGGATACCACCACTTCCACTTATTCATCTTTTTTCTAATTAACTTATCGCCTAGATACGGGTAAGGTATCTTACAAATAACTTGAAAACGGCTTAGATCATCCCTTAGATCAACGCCCTCAGTCATAGAAGGAGATAATAATATTGTTGGTTTGTTGGAGTTCTTATGTCTCTCTAAAGCTTCATCTCTATCTTCTGAGGTGTGGAATATCAATCTGCTTTTTCCAGCTCTAATATTTTTTCTGAGGAAATGAGCGATCTTGTAAGAGTGGCAGTGAATTATTCCTTTTTGATTAGAGTGTTCTGATATTATAGATTCAACTGCAGAAACTAGATTAGGTAAAGTTTTGTCGATATATTGTGCAGACATCTTTCCGATTCCAGCTGTGATAATTGGTTTATTATCAACGGGAAAAGGGCTAGGCAAAGATAGAAATTCACAGTCCTTCAAAGGAATACCTAAAAGCTCGCAAAAGGCATCTCTATCTAAAATAGTAGCGCTCATCAACAAAACTTTATTAGACCGGTCGAAAAGATACTCATGAGCATACTTTGAAACATCGATAGGTTTAAACTCAAGTTTACGCATCGATCTACCTTCACCAGGAAGTAAATTGAATACCCAATTATCTTTCTCGTATCGATCTAAAAACCTTTTAACTTTGCAGACATGTTTATCTAATAGATCAAAATTATTAGAAGCCTTTTGAATTTCTTTTATTTTTTCTTTTAGTCCTGAATATTTTTCTAGCATGCCTTCCATGTGTTTGAGCCTGTTTCTCACATGGGGATAGTATTTTTCTTCTATCCACTTAAAAGCTTGAAGTTGAGTAAGTTGTTCTGGAAAATTAATGTTTTGTGACTTGCAAAACCTCTCCGATATTGTTACTTCAATAAATTTTGAAAGTTCTTCCGGTGTATTGTGAGCTTCGTCAATAACTAGAAAATTTCTTGGTTTAAGTTTTCCAGCGTAAACAGTTTCTGCTAGAAAATATGAGAAGTTAGTTACTCCTTTTTTTCCATTAATAAATTTTTCTTTTTCTTTTTTATAGTGACAATTAATAGCACAACATCTCCAAAATGCCGAATCCTTAGAAGCAGATTTTAAAATCCTCAAGCTTTCCCCGCAGGAAGATCCTTTATAGTAACTGCAGCTATAGTTTGAAGAAGATTTTAGCGATAACATATTTTGATTATTAGAAAAATCTTCCACATACTGGTTCTGCAGTATTTTTTGCGTTGTTAAAAAATATCCACCATCTTGCTTATCAGAAACCGAATTTTGTAATAAGTTAGCAGCATATATTCCTAAAGCGCTCTTGCCGACCCCTGTCCCTGCTTCGATGATACAGAACTTTTTGTTTTTATTAACAAAAGTTTCTTCCATAAACTTCATAGCAATTTTTTGTTGATCTCTTATTTCTGGATATGGAAAAAGCGACGTCATTTTTTTCTCCTATTAATTCTTTTTAATTCTAATAGTGTGATCAAATCTCTTCAAAAAACCTTGCTCTAAAGTTTATTTTTTTCCTAATTTTATGGATATTTTTTTTCTACTATAGTTATTTTATGGATGTTGATGAAAGGGATAGTAAAATCTTAAAGTTGCTTATCAAAACCCTGACACTTTCAATAGCGATGATATTTCTATCTAGTTGTGCTGTAAAAGCTAAGCAAATAAAACCTCATAGTAAATCTTTTGCTTTAGTAAAAACTATTGTAGAAGTTAAGATATTTTCGTGTGAAAAGAAAGAAAAGAAAGAAAATAAATGTGAATTTAAGTCTTTAGGCAAAAAGGCGGCTTTAGGATCAGGAACTTTCTTTCATTATAAATCTTCGCAAGCTTTCCTAACTGCTGGACATGTATGTTTAGGTCCAGCTTTTGAAATATGGAAGGATCTTCCTGCCGGCTCTAAGGTGATACCCGAAATACACTTGGAGAGTTTTAGTGGTCACCACATAAAAGGAAAAATATCTTACGTAAATTTAAAGTATGATCTTTGTGTAGTAGAAGCTAAACATCCGACTATAAAGAGGTTACCTAAAATATCACAGTTTAATTCTAGAATGCATAAAGAATATTACAGTATTGCTGCGCCAGCATCGATATTTCATACTGGCATGGTTCCTGTGCTGAAAGGTTTATACGTTGGTGATAGCAATATATTCTCTTTTTATACAATGCCGGCAGCTCCCGGGGCTTCCGGCGGAGCTATATACAATAGGAAAGATGAAATCGTAGGAATTGTTCAAAGAACTCATTCAGCTTTTACTCATATAACGTTATCGATAAAGCACAAAGATCTAAATCAAATTTTAGATCGATATATAGAGCTAAAAAAGCAAGGTGTTGATTCTATTATTGAGTGAGAGCTTTGCTCATAGACATCGCGGTAGTTTTCATCCAGATGTCTGCTTCTTCCGGGGTTACAAATAATCTAGATTTCTTAGAGCTTCCATCTCTTAGAGACACACTAGCATAGATGCCGTTCTCTACAGGATAAGAATCAATGACTACATCATCATATATTTCATCATACTGGTGTGGTTCTTGTCTAATTGTATGAAGGTTTCTACCTATTTCTTCTGAGAAGATTTTAGTTCTTTCTTTATTTCTGACAAAAGAAAATTTATTTTTTGCATTTTTTCTTTTTGAGAATTTCGAGCTGCTATCAGCCTTGCTCTCTCTAGATTTAATAGAGCTTTCCTCAGAAAGAAATTGTATTCTATGCTGTTCATTTTCTACCTCTTTTATGCGCCTGAGATAGAGTTGAACGTATTCCCTCAGGCGCTGAATTCTACTGTCTTCGTCCATTGGTTTAGTTTTAAACCCTCCGCCTGATTGGTGTTACAATTATAAATATTAGTTTTGATTTGTTACGATAAAATATTAGTCTGGTTTTTTAATCTTATAAGACAAATAATCGTGGACTACACCGACTCCATGCCTAGCAATTGCTAAATATTCTAAGCACCAAGTCGGTATATTATCGTCGTCCATTATCATATCGTGAAGCCTCATCGCATCTTGGGACGTATGAAACAAATGACCTTTAGCATGCTTCCCCTCAGAGGGAACCTGGTAATCCAGATTCCTACCTACAACCTTTTCACTAGGCATATCATCTCCAGCACATTCACGGATTATTTTTTTCAAGGTACTCATTCTGATTTTCATTTGATTCGACTCCTGATTATAGATATGATTTTTTCTCTAACATGTCTATATAATTTTTCTATTGCATCTTCATTTGAGACTTCTTCCTCTTTATCTTCATAATCGATCAAAGGAAATATATCTTCTTCTTTTTCTTGTTCCTCATCTGTAATTTCGATGAGTTCTTTCTCAAAATCCGGATACTTACTCATTCTCGTTTCTATGAATTTTATAGTTTAAATGATCGTGGACTGCATCTAGCATTGATTTAATTACAGCTATTTTGCTTTGAGCCCATTCGGGTAATTGATCTTCATCCATCAATTGATCGTGTAAACTTTGGGCATTCTTAGCAATGTGAAACAATTGTCCCTTAGCCATCTTTGCGCTACCACCATGGCCCATCTTCCTAGGTTCTTCCTTAGGCATAGTATAATCAAGATCTAAAGAAGGCAACGGCATATCCATTCCCAATTCTTCTCTAATGATTTTTTGTAAAAGATTCTTAGTAACCTTAACTTTACTTTCCATTCTTCTCTGCGACTTGCTACCACTCGGCCGACGACTCATGCCTTGACGTCGTGGAGCCATTTCCGCGCTAGATAACTCGGAGTCGTATCCCATTTCATCTTCTATTTCAGTCCTGGCCTCGTCATCAAGGTATCTCTGTTCTTGAGAATTAGCGAGGTCATATAGAATATCCTCTAACTCTTCAACAGATTTTCCACGAAGATCGTAGTGGTCTTTAGTCCCGTATATATCTTTTGAAGCGTGTCGAATTTGAGTAGCTAGTTCTTCCTCTTTATCCTCAAGTTCTGCAACGTAAGCATCATCGGCAGCTGAACGAGGATGCATTTCTCTAATGATTCTTCTTAGCTGATTCTTTGTGATCTTCATTTATTTATCAATCTCTTTCTGACTCTTCTAATTACTCTTTTCTCGAACTCAATTGATTCAGCCATCGAGGCTGCTGCTTTAGTAGCCATTGGTACATACCTAGACTGAAAGACATACATTCCCATTATGGTTTCTAATTCAGCAGCTGACATTCCTGTCTTCTTTGCCGCGGCCGCTAAAGCTTTTTGTCCATCGGGAGACTGAAAAATTCCTAAAGTAGCTTCTGCTGTCTGTGGGGTTGATACTCCTTTTAACTTCATGCTAAGAACTTTTTTCTCTAAAGCTTTGTAGGTTGCCATAAAAGCTGCTGGTTCTTTTTTAGCCATTTGCTCATATGTTAATCCTTCTTTTGCTTTCACTAATAAATCAGCTAGTCCTTTAACTCCAGATCCAGCGGCAGATTTAGCTTTCGATAAAGCTGCATCAACCCCACCCTCAATGTGCTTGCTGATTGCCGCCAAAGCTTTTGGACCCTGCTTATCAATTTGTTTAATCTTCTTTTGCGCAAACTTTGTTGCTTTGTCTCCAAGTTTCTTAGCCATAGGACCGATGAAATTTAGCATTGCTTCTCCGGCTCCGGCAGCCAGCTCGCCGGCTTCTTTACCGACTCTCTTCATTTCTTTGCTAGCTCCCTTGACGTCGATTTCTTTATTTCCTATCTCTTTAGCTTTATCGAGGGCTTGTCCACCTAACTCCTTAGCTTTTTCTTTAGCTTGAGCTCCTAGTTCTTTGCCTTTTTTCACTGCAGCGCCACCAACCTTTTTAGCCATGGCTTTTACGTCATCAAAGAAGCCTTCTTGTAGTTCTCTATTAACTCCATTAGCTTCGTTTAGCATTCTCATTTGAGTAGCCCGAGTATATACGTCAGGTGTAATGTAACCTTCCGATAATAGAAGATTTGGGTAATTTAAGAGAATATGCTCACAGTAAGCTTCTCTAACTTCTTGGTTGAAGTTTTTCATTTCGTTTAAAGAAATTGTTTCTTCTTTTATGATCCTTTTTAACTGGCTCTTTGTAATTTTCATGAATATTCTCCTTCGATAAGTTTTTGTGAAAATTCTTTCATAGTTCGCAAAGCTACTCTTCTGATACGCAGCAACATTTCTGCTTCCATGTCCATTGCACACGCTTCGACCTGATCATTCCAATAAGTTTGAGCGTCTTTGTCAGATTTTGTATCAGGGTTCATAGAAGTATCACCTTTATCCCAGGATTTCTCTTCCATATCTATCCACTTGTCTGTAAGTTCTTCAACACCTTTCCAGTCAACTCTTGGCCAGTGGTGATCATCCTTGCTTTTGCCCGGGCTATCACCGCTAAAAGAACTTCCAACTGCATCAGCATACTTGTCTTCTTTAAGAAGCCTAGATTTCTCTTCTTTAATAATTCTTCTTAATTGTTTTTTTGTAATTTTCATTATGGTCGTCCTATCTTTACTGAAGGCATATCGTGCTTCATGCCCTGCTCTTTGTAGAACTCGCGAGCAGCATCAGAAAGCGCAGCACCGGCTGCTTGAATAGCTTCAACAGTGATATTCATACCGTCAGGCTCTACAAAGCCTTCATCTATTGCAACTTCATAAACTACTTCCTTAATAGCAGCTTTAAGCTCTGCATATAGTTTTTGATTATATTGACCGGCTGGTGCCTCTTTCATAAGGCGAGCTCTCTCTTCTCGGATAATTCTTCTTAGCTGTCTTTTTGTAATCTTCATTGTGTTTCTCTATCTTCTTTGAGCTCGATTGATGGCCATGATCATAGCATCGTATGCATTAGTAAAACCAATAGCTTGCAACGAGTTCGCGAGGGCCATCATGACTGCGTTGGATCCTTCGACATCTGCATCTTCTTCATCGACCTCGCCGTCTTTTATGAGCTCGATTTCAGCAGTTTTTGTCATCTTGATCAAGAGGTCAGTTAGCTGGCTTTGCATCACATCCGGCAAACCTATACCTAGCATTCTATCGGCATTTGCCAACGGGTTCATTTCAATGAGAAGCTTCTGCTTTTCTTCTTTTATAATTCTTCTTAGTTGTCTTTTTGTGATTTTCATTTAACCGTCTCTTTTCGCTACTAATCTGTCAAGAATAGCCTGAAGCCTTTCGTGTTGAGATTTGTGCATGTCAACAGCAGCTTTAAGTTCTTCTATAATATCATTAACAGTATCCTCATCGCCCTTAGTCAGCTCTTCAGAGAGTATTCTGTTTCTCTCTTCTCGGATAATTCTTCTTAGCTGTCTTTTTGTGATCTTCATTTTATCTACCTTTCAAATTTAAAAAAGATATCCCCACAGGATGATGGGGATATCAGTTTAGACTACTCTTCTATTTGCAACTACAGCTAGAACATGTACAGCAACTGCAGCAACAGCAGCAATGATCTCCAAATAGATTCGATAGCTTATGTAGAAATTTCTTCATAATATCTCCATTTCTGACGCGTTTTATCAAAACAACAAACTTAACTTAAATACTTAAAAACTATTCTCTTAAGTGTAGCCATCCATGTCGGTTGGTCGTCGGTCAACCACTTTCCGGAAAGCCTTATCTTTTAAAGAACGTTCGAGCTTATCATGAAGGTTAGCTAATCTTTCTACTTGCATCTCCAAGTCTTTAGCTAAATCTGGATCGCTTTGATATACCCCACCGGCAATGTCGTCGATAGCATCAATAATGTTGCTTAGATCCTGGACAGATTCCATTGTGTGAGTCTCATTTAATTTCTTTCTCAAGAGTTTTTCTCTTTCTTCTTTAATAATTCTTTTCAGTTGGTTTTTAGTAATTTTCATCTGTTTGATTCCTCAAAGTTAATATAGCCAATCAATAAATCGACTAATCTATCAAATCCTGGCCATTGGCCAGCGACGCCTCCGTCGGTAATTCCCATTGCATTTTGAATCTCACGTAAAGCTTCATCGCCACCTCGAACAGCCAATTGTTCGCGCGCTGCAGGATCCATTAGCTTCATTTCAGAGAGTCTAGTTTTTTCTTCGCGAATGATTCTTCTTAGTTGTTTCTTTGTGATTTTCATTTTACATGTTCCTCTGCATCGTCTGCAATTCTCTAATAAGATCTTCAATAAAAAAGCCAGCCTCATCAGGATTCAACATTTCTATAAGACCAAGCAGGTTATCTCTTGCATCAAATAGCTCATCACTGCGACCGGTCATCCCCATTACCGTAGCTCTTTCTTCCCTAATGATTCTTCTGAGTTGTCTCTTTGTGATTTTCATTATATACTCCTTGGCTTTGGTTTGCCAGTCATACCAAGTTTTCGCTTATAGTCATAGAGGCCATTTGTCAGAGCTTCCTTAAGTTTATCTGGTCTATTATATAACTGTCTTATGATTGCATCAGCTTGCTCTGCAGTAACACCCAACTCTTCAAGCCCGTCAAATACAGCTGCTTGAATAAAATCGTCCGCCAATATTATCGCATCGGTAGAAGCTGGTGGATTATCGCTCTTAGAACTAGCATAATATTCTGCAGCATCATGCATACTCATTTCTGAAGGTTTTTGTTCTTTCAAAATTCGAGCTTTCTCTTCACGAATAATTCTTCTTAGTTGTTGCTTTGTAATCTTCATTTCATCTCCTCGCTGGCTGCTCCGCCAGTATAACTTGATTCTACTTCTGACCAACGGCGACCTTCATAGTTTTTAATCGTCGTATCGCTGACACCATCTAATCTATCGACATCTTTTTTTAGATTGTAGACATTGCGACCAGCATCATCTTCAAAGGTAACAAATATATTGACGTATCGATAAGGTCCGGGGATATCCTGAAATTGCCCTTCTTGACGGACCGTTATGACATTCATCAATCCACGAATATCGGTATAGACATCTTCTATTGATATGTCGTCCCTAATTTTAATACGCAAACCTAAAGAGACAACATCTGCCGCAGCTTCTTTTAAGATACGCCTGATAGTATTTTTTAATTGTCTCTTTGTGATCTTCATCGTTTTGTTCCTTTAATACCTTAAGACCCCGTCTATAAAATCGCCAAGAGCTTCGGGGTTTTCTTGTTCGTCGCGGCGGTAATCTGTTCTTGCTTTTGTTTTGGCCGCTTTTATCGCGGCTTTCACCGTATCATATTCAGGATCAAGATCGGTGAGCTCATCTCTAATACGTTCAATTTGATATTCCCAACTACCCGGATCGCGCATTTCCATCTCCTCTGCTTCATAGGAATCAAGAACACCCATTAAAACTAAATCGAATACTTGTTTGAACATTTGATCTTCGTTTTTTCCACCTTGTGCGGATGGTTTAGAACCTGCAGTTGATAGTTTGAACTTTCCGATGAGTTGAACTAAAAATGGATCAGTCTCTGCATAACTACTATCAACTGATACAAAATCGCCCTTCTTTGCAGTTGGCGCGCCTGGTTCAACTAGCGTCTTGTTATTATCTTCAGAAACTAGTTCGTGGCCCAGAGCTTTCATTATTTCCATGATTTCTTCGATACTATCTCTTACATAATATTCTCTTTTCCCACCATACCCGCTAAGGCCATAATGAATTTCTGCAAAGTAGTACTTTCCCTTATCTCTTACTATAAAAATTTTAGTTTTACCTTCAAGTAAAATACGAACTGCTTTACGAACCCGAGTTTCAGCCAGAACTTTGGCTTTCTCTTCTCTAATGATTCTTCGCAGTTGTCGCTTAGTGATTCTCAT
>Ga0163109_10001464_pt1 | contig 18642 bp, 15 predicted proteins | sample CRUFie1St13metaG_FD_108704 | JGI IMG/M metagenome (GOLD analysis project Ga0163109, IMG submission 108704) | Marine microbial communities from the Costa Rica Dome - CRUD Field 142mm St13 metaG | ecosystem: Environmental > Aquatic > Marine > Oceanic > Photic zone | place: Costa Rica: the Eastern... | reverse complement strand
AGTGACTTATTGGAAAACAACAATATTGTTGATGCCGAAGAGAGCTTGCGCAAGGTCCCCGGAGTATCCATAGTCGATGGCCAAGCTAATATACGCGGTGGCTCAGGATGGGCATACGGTGCAGGTAGTCGAGTTCTTGTATTATATGATGATATTCCATTGCTTTCCGCAGACGCCGGAGATGCCAAGTGGTCTCTTGTCCCTATGGAAAACCTCGAAACGGTGGAGGTAATCAAAGGAGCAGCCTCTTCGATTTATGGGTCAGGCGCTTTAAATGGTGTGGTGAACTTCCGAACCGGATATCCTTCACTTACGCCAGAAACCAAGCTCAATGTATGGATGACGGCTATGCATGCGCCACGAAACAAAGAGGAAGCATGGTGGTATGGCAACAACGCACTACCCTTTTCTAATGGTATGAACTTTATGCATAAGCGAAAGTATGGTCGCAGCGACTTCGTATGGCATGGACAATATCAACAAGAACGCGATGATTTACAAGATGGAAGCTTTGGATGCATCCGCGTAGGACAGAAATACCGTTTTCGCCCGAAAAAAATCGAAGGGATGTCTATAGGGGTAAATTTCAATGGGTATCGCTCTTGGGGAAGCAACTTCTTCCTGTGGAATGGCTTGGGCGACCAAACACGAGTTGCAGCTTCTGGAACCTCTTCTCGCTACCAAAGCACGCGAATTATCATTGACCCTTTTGTGACCTTCTTTGATAAAAACAAAAACCGTTATTCCCTAAAAACGAGATGGTTTAACTCCACAAATGAATCGACTGACGGACAAGGCTCTCGTCCGAATAATTACTTTTCAGAGTTGCAATATAGCCGATACTTTGACAAGTTAAACTTTAATGTTGTTGCTGGTCTTGTTTCTTTTGCTGATATCGTACGCGCGCCTCGCGGACTTACTGCAGATTCCTCGCTTGTAGGGGAACATAATCGATATAATGTGGCGCCTTACGCTCAGTTAGAAAAGAAGATGTTTAATCAACGGCTCAACCTTACTTTAGGGATGCGCTATGAATACTTCACAGTAAACTCTATCAGTAAAGACACCTCATTTAACAGTTCTCAAGGAAGTACAGGACTCAAGCGTCCACTTTTTAGATTTGGAATGAATTATCAGGCCGCAGAATATACTTTTATCCGAGCCTCTTGGGGGGAAGGATATCGCTTCCCTAATCTGGCAGAATCGTTTACAAACCTCTCGCTTGGAGGAATCAACATATTCCCTAATCCAAAACTCACTTCTGAACGCGGATGGTATGCCGAAGTGGGCATCAAGCAAGGGTTTCGCATTGGCAAAGGCTGGCAGGGATACGTGGACTTAAGTGCCTTCGGGATGTATTATGATAATATGATCGAAATCAACTTTGGTCAATTCGGAGAAGGTGGTGTGTTTGATCCAAGTGATCTGGCCGGATTCCTTCAGACGGTTGGGTTCTCTTTCCAAAATGTCGGAGAAACACGCATTATTGGCTCGGAGTTCACCATCGTAGGACAAGGAAAACTCGCCAAGAATGTTCCTATGCAAATTTTGTTCGGATATACCTACACCGATCCCAAGTCTATGAACTGGGATGAGGAAATCACTTTATATAACACCCAAGGTCAAGTGGTTAACTCTCAAATTGATATCAACCAAGCAAACTCAAATAATCGCTCAACACTTACGTACGCTGAGACCAGTTCTTCCGCTGAAAACGTATTAAAATACCGCAACAAACACATCCTCGCCCTTGACTGGCAGATCGGCTACAAGCGATTTGATTTTGGACTAAGTGTGCAACACCGATCCTTTATGGAGAACATTGACTATCCCTTTGTAGGTGATTTGTTTGTAGGAACAGAGGCATCCCTGTTTAATGGAGGTCAACCCTTTGGTGGAATCCGTGACTTTAGAAGCCAGAACTTTGGTATAGGGAATACCGTTATCGATACGCGTATGATTTATGCCTTTAGCGACTTTGCCAAGGTGTCTTTCCTTGTGAAAAACGTCATGAACAAAACCTATGTGAATCGTCCAGGTCTTCCTGAAGACCCATTAAACTTCACCTTTAGGTTTTCATACACCTTTAAGGGATAAATTCAACCTTCCAACACCTCATGCATAGAGAAATTCTAAGCCTTTTTATTTGCCTAAGTACATTCTTCGCTGGATTTGGGCAAAACGGAAATGTGAGCGGAACCATTAAAGATGATCAAGGTGAATTTCTCATTCAAGCATCGCTCAATCTCATTAGCGACCAAGACACCTTGGCCACCGTCACTGATTTAGATGGGCGGTATCAGTTCAATGCACCTGTTGGAGAATACACTCTATCGGTAAGCTACTTAGGCATGGAGGGTGATCAACGTTCTTTTCGCCTAAATATGAACGAGAATAAGGTTATTCATTTCAACTTATCCTCATCCTCTACCATGATGGCGCTTACGGTAGTGACAGGGACGACAAAAGACGAAGAATTTGGAGAGCAAACCGTATCCATTGATATTCTGCCCTCCTCATTGGTAGAGAATACGATTGCTCGAGCGGGTGAAGCCCTTAATCGTATTCCTGGATACCAACAGATTGGAAATAGCCCGAGTATACGAGGAGGTAGTGGCTGGTCAGGTGGGGCGAGTTCAAGAACCTTATTCCTGATTGATGGTATTCCTCAGTTAAGTCCTGAGAACGGGGCCATCTATTTTGAGACCCTTCCACTAGAAAATATTGATCAAGTAGAAGTTATCAAAGGAGCAACATCATCCCTTTATGGTTCTTCAGCATTAAATGGAATCATCAACTTTCGAACGGCTTGGCCTACCTCTGACAAACCCTACCACAGGGTGACTACTTCCCTAGGAATGTATCAGCGTTTTGATGCCAACCTGATTCCATCAAAAAATGATCCGGATCGCCGCATGCAAAACATGTATGATGCTTGGGACTATAAGAAGCACGTGCCCATCTATTTTAATCAGACCTACGAACACCGTGAGCGGTTTAAAAAGATTGATTTTGTTTTGGGAGCATTTTATCGTCATGATGGGGGCTTCCGGAAAAACAATGAATACGACCGCTTTCGAATCAATGGGAAAATCAGGCATCTTCATAAATCAGATGAGGGCATCTTAAAGTCCGTGTCGGGAGTCGCCTGGAACTTCGCCTATGAAGAAGGAGGACAATTCTTTTTTTGGAGCGGACTTGATAGTATGGCTCTTCTACCCTCCGACCCTAAGTCTCCCTACATCCTCGATGCACGAACCGATTACATTCAGCGCCGAATGAGTCTTGCCCCCTTTGCAACATTCTATACCGCGAATAATGGGGAACACATACTTCAGAGTAAGTACTACAACAACATGAGTACCAATTTTGGAGCAGAACAGGTAATGACGCATCATATTTTTGGAGAATACCAATACAAGTGGTCCAATGAAAACACAGGATATAGCTTTGTAGGAGGACTATCTACTTACTACACCAATGGCCGCGGCTTATCCTATGGTGATAAAACCTACGATGCCTTTAATGTGTCAGGATATATTCAAGCAGATAAGGTGTTTTGGTCAAAACTCACCTTGTCCATGGGAACAAGACTGGAATACAATAAAATCGACTCCATCACGCCCAACAATCAACTACCCTTTATCTCCCGGCTAAGCGATGGGACAATAGAACTTCCTGTTAAACCACTTTTTCGACTAGGATTAAACTATAAAGTTGCTCAAGGATCATGGCTCAGAGCATCCTGGGGTCAAGGATTTAGAGTGCCTACCATCAATGAATATTTCATCGATTTAACTCGCGGCTTGCAGGTATTGCCAAACCCCAATATAATCCCAGAAGACGGATGGACCTCTGAGATTGGATTTAAACAGGGTTTCCAAGTTGACCGGTGGCAAGGATTCTTAGATGTTGCAGGATTCTACACGAAGTATATCAATGTTATAGATTTCAATACTGTTTTTGATCCCGGAGGTTCTCCTTATGTGCGCGCCGAAAACTTAGATGATGCAAGAATCTATGGCATGGAGGTAAGTATTATGGGACGAGGGGCACTCTTCGACATGCCCCTTCAGCTACTTTCCGGCTACACCTATATGCAACCTGAGTTATTAAATCCTAGTGATCTGCGCCTACAGACATTTGGAGAAGATGGTAAACTGCTCAACTTCCGTAATAAACACGCCTTCAAGACTGATGCAGAAATGAGTTTTGGGCGTTATAGTGTTGGCTTTACATCCATCTACAACAGTTTTATGATTATGGTCCCAGAAGCGCAAGTCTTAATCCCTGGAGTTGACGAATATCGGGAGAACAATGGAAATGGTCAATGGGTCGTAGACTGCCGCCTTATTGTGCAGCTCAGTGAATCTTCTAGGCTAACCGGTGTAATTAAAAATCTTTTTAACAATGAGTACACCACTAGACCGGCAGCTCTAGAGGCCCCAAGGAACTATGCCCTTCAGTTTCAATATGAGTTTTAGTTATGCGCAAGCTAGAACAAATTGCTTTGTCCATCGGACATTACTTTCAAAGCAAAGGAAAATACAGACTTCACTCCGAGGTAGCCTATCGCCTTTATACCGAAGTGCATAAGCGGCAAAAGACGCCCTTTATCGATCATTGGAATTCTCCTTGGTCTAAAAATCTACCTAGTTATCAAAAAACTGATTTTGGAACAGGGGAAGACCAAAGATTTATTGAGGTCGATAACCATAAAAAAGCAGCCTCCACAACACTTGAGGTCAGTAGACTTCATAACCTAGTTTTGTTTTGTAATGCAGTAAATATCCTGGAACTTGGAACACACTATGGACGCGGTACCTTTGCCATGGGCAGTGCAGGAAACTCAAAAACCACGAAGATTACATCTATAGAAGGATGCCCAAAGACGGCAGAAATAGCAAAAGTGTACCTCGATCAGGGAAAGCTCACCAACTATACGTTGATTGAGGGAGAATTCATGAATGTGCTAAAGGATCTAGGGAAGTCAAAGAAAACATTCGATTTAATCTATATAGATGGTCATCACACTGCCAATGCACTGATGGATTTAATTCCTATGTGCGCAACTCTGCTGAAGGATCGAGGCGTCATCGCCATTGATGATATCTTTTGGAATTATGATGTCAAAAAGGCATGGAGAAAATCCATTGATCAGGTAAAACCTTGGGCATCTTTTGAGTTCCTTAACTTTGGATATATGTTTTTCGATACTAAGGGATTAAACCAACAATTTTTTAAACTATGGTAAAATCTGTACTTCTGCGAATCCTCCTCTTGTTCGTATTTATTCCAAAGCTTATTCATGGTCAGGTCATCCTTGATATGCCAGATGATTTTGTGCATCTACAAGCGCGTAATGGTCAAAAAGCCCTCATCTATGAAGACAGTACAAAATCTCTTTCCGTCGAGTTTCGATACGGTTTCCCCAAAAAGTATAAAGACTATGCTGTTTTAAAATTATCCCAAGCTATACAGGCAACGCTCGATAGCAATTGGACTTCTGAACGTCCTTCAGTTAGTGTAGATTATGGGGAGATTAGGATCCGATATCATCTAATTGAACGCCAGCTAAGTGATATAATTTATGCTTTTAACCTCTATGAATATCCAAATCATGATAGTCTGCGAGCATTGAAAGAATTCTATAGTTTTCCCGTCTCTCCAGGAAGTAAAATGGCATTAGTTGACTCCTCCTACACTTTTCCATTTTCAGAAAAGAGCAACGTACATGCAAAGCTTTTCCGTTCTTTATATATTGAGACACCGTCCATAGACTCAACACTAACAAGTATCGTAGATGCCCTTGAGTTGTTACCTGAAGTATCCCCAGTTAAAAGTCGGAGTTACGCTAAAGACGGTCAAGTAGAATTTAATACGATGGAAATCTATCCGTCATCGAAAGATTCCATAACATTTTGCTATGCCGGACCGCATAGCAACAATGTAACTAAATATCACGCCACCTTACTCATCCTACAAGAATACCTTAAAATTCAGCCTAATGATACCCTAGGTAAACTAAGAATATCCTATGTGGGAGGTCAATCCTATCTCCACCTAACCCATCATAACTTGGATAAACCACAAATTGATTCGCTTATCCAACAAAAAGTAGAACAATCTGTTTTTTCAGCCGATGTAGCCCCGTTAACCTGGGATACTGTACTCATTGACTCTATCAAAAGTTATGTTTTGGCTAAACTAGAAAATAAACCTACCACAATTCTCAAGGACCAACTTGCCTTCTTTGACAATGAATGGGCCATATACCTTCCTGCTGAGCTTGGCCAAGTAGATGATGAAAGCATGCAGCGAATGATTAATATTTTCATCAATAACATGCCTTTTTACATGACCCACTATTCTCCATCCTACACAAAAGAAAGCCTTATTGATGAAAGAGTCTTTAACAATACTATACAACCTAACGTCAACTCCTATGATACCATAGAATCTCCAGAAGTTTTTTATGGAATTACTAAATTTTTAGACCTTAATCCGTTGTATAACGTTTCTATAGTTTTTGAAATCGGTCATAAAGAGATAAAGTGGGTGAAAGACTCAGCAACACTTAATTATTTGTTAGACTTTCCAAAGAGTCTTGCTGCCATCAATCAGCTCAAACGCATTCGAAGAAAGCAGATTCCGATGGGTGTCGTTAGAGGATTGAGTTACTTTAGGTATTTAGTAGATGAGTTACAGATGACGCCTGAAAGGGTCAGATTCAATGTGATTCGAAAGGAAAAAGGCTTAGACTTGCCTCAGATAAGATTTAACTTAAGTCAATCTTTTTAGGCCCTCTAATGTCATGCTATCCTTATCCCTAACACGAGGATACTATACACCGTGGCCAAGGTGATCACAACAACGATTACAGAAGAAATATTTACGAAAGAATATCCCGTATTCTTAGCGACACTTCGAGAAACCCCTGATAAGAGTAGAAAACCCGCAAACATGGCAAAACTCGTGATCAATCGAAACATTTCATAAGCAATAAGAGCATCAAAAGTATATTTTGGCAGAGCCAAGAGTAGGACTATTACAAGGGTGTGAGCTAGAATTCCGGGAAGCACCACAGCAGACATCAAAAGGCTAAATCGACCCGTCCAAAACACCAAATCTTGAGGGAACTCTGTAGTGCTTAGGAACTGGCGCAAAGAGAGTAATGGAACAAAAAGGGCGAAGGGCATGGCAATCAAGGCGAAAACAAATCCAATAGACTCAATAGGCTGCCCTTGAAAATACCATTGGTAAACACTCTGAAGATTAGCTACATGGATTTGACTCTTGATAAACGGAGCTGCGAAAATATCTGCCAACCCATAGACCATCGCCCAGATAAAAACCCAGGTATAGATAATTTCTGTTGTGCGACGCGAATCCTGTGTTTCGACGTTGCTTGTCGGTGTAAAGATTTTAGCTAGAATTCCTAAGAGCAGCATGACTATCGTGCTGCTCCCATAGACGGCTAAAATACGCTTTTTCGACCAGGCTCGGGGATCGAGAGAAGTTTCAAAACTTATGGTTTCAAAACGCAATTCTATCTGACGAAAATCTAAAAACCATAACACCGCAAGCTGAACCAAATGATACGCGATATGCACAGCAAACAAAGTGCAAACAGCGAGTAAAAATGACTTTAAAAAATGTGATTTCATAGAACGAGAAATGTACCCGGAGCGGGAATCGAACCCGCACTCCCGAAGGAACTGGATTTTGAATCCAGCGCGTCTACCAGTTCCGCCATCCGGGCAGTCTCTTAAAAATACTACATTCTTTACTTTTCAAAATCGCTTACTTTTCAAACCACCACCGCACGATATCCATGCCATTGGCATAGAGCAATAAGAACAAGAGCAACATCATACCTGTAGCCTGGGCATATTGCAAGAATTTTTCAGGAGGGGGTCGACGCATAATGATCTCGTAGATGGTAAACAGCGCATGCCCTCCATCTAGTGCAGGGATGGGTAGAAGATTCATAAAGGCTAAGATCACGGAGATAAATGCGGTGGTTGACCAGAAATGTCGCCATGGATTATCATTTTTCCCAGGCTTATAGGCCTTTGCTATAGTCCCAAATCCACCCAGCTGTTTATATCCCTTGATATCTTTGTCGAAGATCATTTTAAACTGGCCAATATAGGCTACTAGAGTAGTCCATGTTCTTCGAGGTCCTTCATACAATGATTGGAAAAATCCAATTTCTTCATGAACAACAGGAACATGAGCAGCAAATCCGAGTCGCCCTGTTTCATCAAGAACAACGTTCAATATTTCAGTTGTATTCTTGGTGCGTTCAATTTCTATTTTTAATGTATCCCCACTAGTGTAAACCTCATCCTCTAAGAGATTTCTCACCTCTTGAAAAAATTCGATGCGATGTGTATCGATAGCAATTATTTGATCTCCAATTTCCGCTCCGGCATCTTTTAATGGTCCATCGAGAAGTTCTCCTATTATAGGTTCATAACCGGGCTCTACAATAACAGGATTAGATTTTTGGTTTTGTAAGATGTCTTTGTAGAAAGACTTATCAATCAAGAGTGTAGTGTCCTTTCCATCCCGAACAATCCCTATCTCAGATACAATATCTTTAAAAAGCAAGGCCCTAACTCTAGTGGCATCTTTAACTTCATGATCTCCTATTCTGGTAATGAGATCACCATTTTTTAGCCCGAGAGAAGCTCCATACTCATCCACATAATATCCCTTTTCAAGAGCGCTATTTGGTAAGGTATCTTTTCCATAAGTCCATGATAAACCTGAGTAAATAATCATGGCAAGCAGAATGTTTACAATGATTCCACCTAGTAGAATAATAAGCCTCTGCCATGCGGGTTTAGAACGGAACTCATCAGGTTTTGGAGGTTGCTTTAACTCCTCTTCATCCATGGATTCATCCATGATTCCTGCCATTTGGACATAGCCTCCGAAGGGAAACCACCCAATCCCGTACTCCGTATCGCCAACCTTCTTTTTGAACAAAGAAAAATTTGCCAGATTGGGAAAAGGAAAGAAAAAATCAAAAAACAGGTAAAACTTTTTTACCCTGACACCAAAAACCCTTGCCGCTATATAATGTCCAAATTCATGAAGGACGATTAAAATCGACAGAGACGCAAAAAATTTTAATACAGTTAGAAGCATATCAATAATGGCTGACGAAAATACAAAGTGCTGAGCGTTACTTCATTGTTTTTAACAAGAAGTTGACCCAATCCCGATCATTGGCAAGTCGCTTGACCTTAGACTGACCTCCCCATTGCCCTGAAGCGCGCATGGCCTTTTCAAAACCTTGAGGGACGATCCTTCTAATCTTAGCGCAGGCTAACATTTCTCCTGATCTTAAATCGTTGTAATAAGTATTTTGTTGTCTTAAATGCTTGTCCAGATAATTCGACAACCTCTCAAGCTCCGCATTAGATGGATCTTCTTCAAACTCAATGAACCACTCGTGGTATGGCTTTCCTTCCGATGGATTAACCTCAGGGGCCACGGTAAACTCCCTCACTGACAATGAAAGATCTTTCTTAGCCGCTTGCATCGCGCGCTCTACCTCCTCCCCAATCACATGCTCGCCGAAAGCCGAAATATAGTGCTTGACTCGACCCGTCACCTCCAAACGATAGGGCGCCTTGCTCACAAAACGTATGGTATCGCCTAAACTATATGACCATAAACCCGCATTACTTGTGAGAACAACGGCATAATTTACGCCCAGCTCCACTTCATCAATAAAAAGCTTTTTTGCAGAGGACTTGCCCCAATCATTTAGCGCCACAAACTGGAAGACTATGTTAGATTCTAGGTTTAAAAGCAAACCTTCGTGTTTTGTCTTATCCTGAAAAGCGATAAAACCTTCGCTTGCAGGATAGGTCTCCATCCCTTGAATTTCAGCACCAATTAGACGATCAACGGAAGCTTTATAAGGAGCATACTGAACACCTCCGTAAGCAAAAACGCTAAGATTGGGAAAAAGCTCTAATAAGTTTTCCTTTGAGGAATGGTGAAGTAACTTTTCAAAATAATTGATACACCACGGTGGAATTCCACTTATTAGACGCATGTCTAAGGTGCTTGTATCCGCAGCAATTTGCTCGACTTTAGCTTCCCAATCTTCTATGCAATTTACCTTGAAAGAGGGCTGACGGTTTTTTTGCAACCAACTTGGAACATGATGATATACAATTCCACTAAGTCGACCAACGGCAATATTGTTCTCATAAGTAAGCGCTGGACTACCTTGAAGAAAAATCATATCCCCATCAAAAAAATCGGGGGACAAGCCATCAGCAATTAGACAAAAAAGCGCATTACGAGCCGCTCGAATATGATCGGGCATACTTTCCCTTGTTAATGGAATATATTTTGCGCCAGAGGTAGTACCAGAAGTTTTTGCCCAATATTTAGGAAGCCCTTTCCAAAGAACATCTTTTTCCCCTTGCCTTACCCTGTTCACGTAAGAACGGATATCCTCGTAGTCTACAATGGGCAACTTTTCACTTATGGATTGGGCATTATCTGAAATGGAAATCTCTAAATCTTTTAAGTAGCTGACGTGCTGGCTCTGGCGAACAAGTCGTTCGAGCATTTTTCGTTGACCTTCCCCAGCGCGAGAATGGGCTGCGTAAACCTGCCTTGCGATTCTTGGAGCAAGTATTTGGACGACTTTGGATTTTAATCCCATTTTACGAAGTTAGGGTTATGAAACGATTGATTTAGAATACATTTGTGTGATGCCGCGAAAGATTGTCCACTTTAGTGTTTGTTTAGCCCTGTTGCTTGTATTCGCTTGTGAGAGTACTCCGTCGAGGAATAAGGGCAAAAACCGTGTTCCTGACAACAATCCCTCTGAAACGGACAACAGAGAAAACCATGTTCCTGACAATAATCCGTCTGAAACGGACAACAATAAAACTTCTGTCTTATTGTTGGAGAAAGAGTTCAACGAAGCCCGCGAGGCAGAAGATTTTGAAAAAGCATATTTCTTATTGTTGGAGTTAATCGCCCAACGAGATGTTTTCAAAGCATGGGACTATTATCAAATCACTGGGCTTTGTCTAGAGAGGGACCTCTATGGAAATAGTAAAATGTCTCATGACAATATTCTTGATGCCGCACGACATTTTGAAGAAGCCCTCCATCAACATTCGAACTCCGACACCCTTCACTTTGCCATGGCACAATACCTTTTTGGACTCATGACACTCGAAGAGAGAATATCGCACCCTTACGGCGCTATGAAAGCAACAGGTGAACGAGCCATGGAAAGCATAAAAAATGCCCTTTCACATGGAGCTCAACCCTCTGAATGTCACTATGTGGAGGGAAATATCTATCGATTTCAAAATAACTTTTTAGATGCCATAGAAGCCTACCGTTTGAGCGTTGAAGATGACCCATTGTTTATCCTTGCCTACGAAGCCGGATTCAATGTAAGCATGGAGCTAGACTACCCTGATCAGGCCAAAAGCTGGTTAAAGGAGGGAATTGAGCGCAACCCATCGAGTTATGAATTGGCTAATCTCTTGGCGCATCACCTTTTAGATGAAGGCAAACAGCAAAAAGCAGTTGACGTCATGGAAGCCTACCTAAAAAGAAACTCCAAACCTGCGAGAAAAGCGCTTTATGATTACGGGTATTTTCTTGAGAAAAATAAAGATTTCAAGCAAGCCATTACCTCTTACCAAAAGGCCATCGACACAGATTCACTAAATCTTGATGCTTATTACAGACTAGGAAATCTTTATGAGAGGGAATCCGAATGGAAGAAGGCCTATCAAACTTTTTCAGAACTTCTAAAGCACTTACCTTTGAATCATGCTTATCGAAAAGAGATTCGCAGAACGCTTGAAACACTAGAAAGAAAGCTATGATAAAACTTACCATGCCCGATGGATCCATCCGCGAAGTAGCGTCGGGAATAACAGCCTACGAGGTAGCTAAATCCATTAGTCATGGTTTAGCTAAAAAAGTACTTTCTGCGGAAGTTAATGGCGAAGTATGGGACTTAACGCGCCCAATAACCCTTGACGCTACTTTTAAACTGCTCACTTGGGATGATGATGGTGGAGCTTCCACTTTCTGGCATTCATCTGCCCACTTGCTAGCAGAGGCGTTAGAAAAACTATATCCCGGTATAAAGTTTGGGATTGGTCCATCCATTGACAATGGTTTTTATTATGACGTGGACTTAGGCGATCGCCAGTTATCCCCTGAAGACTTGCCAAAGATTGAAAAAGAGATGCTATCCCTCGCAAGTCAAAAAAATACTTACGAACGAAAAGAGGTGAGCAAACAAGAGGCCTTAGCCTATTTCGAGGGAAAGGGAGATGAATATAAAGTTGAACTTCTTCAAGATCTCCAAGACGGAGATATAACCTTCTACAGCCAAGGGAACTTTACAGATTTGTGCAAAGGGCCTCATATTCCTGATACCGGTAAAATTAAAGCTGTCAAGCTTCTCAATATTGCCGGAGCCTATTGGCGAGGCGATGAGAGCCGCAAACAGCTCACAAGAATTTATGGTGTTTCTTTTCCAAAAAAGGAAGCCTTAAATGAACATCTAGAACGTCTAGAGGAAGCTAAAAAGCGAGATCATCGAAAACTTGGAGCTGAGTTAGGACTTTTCATGTTTTCAGAGCGCGTGGGTGCAGGCCTACCCATCTGGTTACCGAAAGGTGCGGCACTCAGACGGCGGTTAGAAGATTTCCTGCGTGAGGAGCAGGAAAGAAGAGGCTACCAAGCCGTTCGTACACCGCACATTGGTAAAAAAGAACTCTACGAAACCTCTGGGCACTATGCGAAGTACGGAGAGGATAGCTTTCAACCCATCCAAACACCAAAGACAGATGAGGAGTTTCTCTTAAAACCCATGAATTGCCCTCATCACTGTGAGGTCTATGCACATGTCCCCCACTCCTACAGAGATTTACCGGTGCGATTTGCAGAATTTGGCACAGTATATAGATACGAGCAGTCCGGAGAATTGCATGGCCTAACCCGCGTACGATGCTTCACACAAGACGACGCCCATATCTTCTGTACAGCAAGCCAACTCAAAGGAGAATTCTTAGAGGTACTTGATCTAACTCTCTATGTGTTTCGCGCACTCGGATTTGAAGATTTCACCGCCCAGATCTCTCTGCGCGACCCTGATAGCCCAGACAAGTATATCGGTTCGGAAGACAATTGGGTAGCCGCTGAATCCGCGATAATCGAAGCGACGGAGGAAGCCGGAATTCAAACGATTACAGAATATGGCGAAGCGGCCTTTTATGGCCCAAAACTTGATTTCATGGTCAAAGATGCCCTGGGAAGAAGCTGGCAATTAGGTACTATCCAAGTGGATTATAACTTGCCAGAGCGCTTCGACTTGACGTATATCGGAGAGGATAATACTAAGCATCGTCCGATAATGATTCACAGGGCACCCTTTGGTTCCTTTGAACGATTTATTGGCGTGCTCACAGAACATTGCGCAGGAAAATTCCCGCTTTGGCTTACACCTACGCAGATTGTTCTCTTACCAATCAGCAACGTTTTTAATGATTACGCTTTCGAGGTACAAAAAGCCTTAGAACAGGAAGGAATACGTGTTGAAGTAGACGAACGCCATGAAAAAATAGGACGAAAAATCCGAGATGCGGAAGTAAACAAGATTCCTTACATGGCCATTCTTGGCGAACGAGAGATGGCCGATAAAACGGTAGCGATTCGCCAACAGGGAAAAGGAAACCTTGGAACATTTTCAATCGAAGATTGGACAAATTCCATGAAAAAGTTTGCAGCAATCTCCGAAGATTAACCATATTTACATCAAACTAAGACTGATTTGCAACACAGACGCCGTCAACGAGGAAGAAGAGTAGTTCGAGAAAACCCTCACCGCATCAATGATTTTATCCAAGTTTCTGAAGTTCGCCTTGTAGGTGATAACGTAGAAATGGGAGTTTATTCAACAGACAAAGCAAAGGACCTTGCCAAAGAGCTAGAGCTCGACTTAGTTGAAATTTCCCCTAATGCTGAGCCACCTGTCTGCAAGATTATGGACTACCGTAAATTCCTTTTTGAGAAGAAAAAGAAAGAAAAGGAAATAAAATCCAAGACGCAAAAAACCGTAATCAAAGAAATTCGCTTCGGGCCCAATACTGATGAGCATGACTTTGAATTCAAAGCAAAACACGGAGAGAAATTCTTAAAGGAAGGGTCCAAGGTTCGTGCTTTTGTATTTTTCCGAGGTCGGAGCATCGTATTTAAAGATCGCGGAGAACTCCTTTTACTTAAGCTTGCTCAACGACTTGATGAGTTCGGCGCTGTGGAACAACTCCCTAAGCTAGAAGGTAAAAAAATGGCGATTGTAATCGCACCTAAGAAAAAAGGGAAATAAGATTATTTCGCTTGTCATTTACAAGTCTTTTCTTAAATTTGCAGTCCCAAAAATGACAGGCTATGCCTAAAATGAAGACAAAATCAAGCGCAAAAAAGCGCTTTAAGCTTACTGGAAGCGGCAAAATCAAACGACGTAAAGCGTATTTACGTCACTTGGCAAATGCAAAAACTAAGAAGCAAAAGAAAAATTTATCAAAATCTGACGTCATCTTTAAAGGAGATGAGCCACGCGTAAAGCGTATGTTAGGTTTGAAATAACCTGTACGGATAATTTACAATACCCTTAAAAAGAAACTATGCCACGCGCTACAAACCATCCCGCTATAAAAGCCCGAAAGAAAAAGGTCTACAAACTAGCCAAAGGTTATTTCGGACGCCGTAAAAATGTATGGACGGTAACTAAGAATGCCGTTGACAAAGGTCTTCAATACGCATATGCGCACAGAAGACTTAAAAAACGAGAGTTTCGCGCCCTTTGGATTCAGAGAATCAATGCAGGTGTGCGTGCTCACGGAATGACATACAGCACATTTATCCACGCCATGGAACAAGCGAATATCAACTTAAATAGAAAGGTTCTCGCGGATTTGGCGATGAACGATCCTGCCTCTTTTAAAGAAATTGTTAATTTTCTGAAGAAAGATTAAGAAACTGTTAAGAATTATCAATACCTTTAACTCAGGTTGTTGGTTATGTTTAAGGGTGGACGTTTAGTCCGCCCTTTTTTTTGCCCATATTCTAGATATAACCTAAGCCTAAAAGTATCCGTTTACTTGAACCTATCCTCTCCAATAATCCTTAAGAAAAGAATCCTTGAAAAGAGCTTCAAATCCAATAATGCTTGGCATCTCTCGGACAATGAAATATTCTTTGAAAAAAAGCAGTTCACTAAGATTTACTTGACTATATTTGCATTCCGTTTGAAAAAGCGGTAGACAATGAAAAATTACGAGACTACATTTATTATTACTCCTGTACTATCGGATAAAGAAGTAAAGGAGACGGTAAGCACCTATAAGCAATTCATCGAATCAAATGGTGGAAGTATTATTAATGAAGAAGCCTGGGGTCTGAGACAACTAGCTTACGCCATTGAGAAAAAAACCACTGGCGTTTATCATCACTTTGAATTTAAAGCTGAGGGGCCACTCATCGATACCCTTGAGTTGGCGTTTAGACGAGATGAAAACATCCTGCGCTTCTTAACCATTGCCTTAGATCGCTATGGAGTAGAGTATAACGAAAAGAAAAGAGCGAAGCAATCTGCCGCTCCTGAAGTAGTCACTGAAGAATCAGAGAATTAGAATTATGGCAACTAGTAAGAATGTACGTTTCCTTCGTACCGTAAACATCGGTAAAGCTGAAAAGAAATTTTGTCGTTTCAAGAAGTATAACATCAAGTTTGTTGACTACAAGAATCCTGATTTTCTTATGAGCTTCATTAATGAACAAGGAAAACTCCTTCCTCGTCGAATTACTGGAAATAGCCTGAAATATCAGCGTAAAGTTGCACAGGCTGTAAAAAGAGCAAGACATCTTGCCCTCCTTCCTTATCAAACTGATCTTTTAAAATAGGCTATGGAAATCATTCTAAAGAAAGACGTCAAAGGACTAGGTATTGCTGAAGATCTTGTCTCCGTTAAATCAGGCTATGCTAGAAACTACCTCATTCCGCAAGGAATAGCAGAAGCTGCCACTGCTGAAGCAAAAATAGCTTGGGAATCTCGCAAGGAAGAAAGAGAAGCTAAAAGAGCTGCTCTTGTCGAAGAATTCAAAAAATCAGCTGCCGTTCTTCAAGCTGCAAAACTTACTATTGGTGCTAAAGTGGGAACTACAGATAAGATCTTTGGAAGTGTTTCTACGCATCAGCTAGCAGAAAATATTCAAGAACAATTTAGTGTCACGGTAGACCGAAAAGATATTATTTTACCTGGAGGTGAAATCAAAACGTTAGGCACATACAAAGCGATCATTCGTCTCTTTGAAGATATCGAAGCTGAAATGGAGCTAGAAGTAGTGGCTGAATAAGCCGAATAGCTCTCTTTCCTATTTTTTCCTTTTTATTCTGTCCTTAGTGCGACAATGGGATCTAATTTAGAGGCCCGTATTCCAGGAAAAAGCCCAGCGGCCAAACCTGTTATTAAGGTGACTACAAATGAAATCCCAATCCATGGTATAGGAATCACAAAGGGGCCTTCAAGATATTTCGCCACAAAGAAACCGGTTACTAAACCAATCAAAACGCCTAAAACCGTTCCTATCAAACACAACAAAATCGATTCATAGAGGAACTGCCACAGGATAGATGCCCTTCTTGCCCCTAAAGACTTCTTTAAACCGATTTCCCGTTGTCTTTCCCCCACAGCGACCAACAACATATTCATTAAGGCAATTGCAGAGGCAAGGATTGTTAAAAATCCAATGACGAGCGTGGCGCCTGAAAGACTAAGTAAGAGCGTGTTTAATTCCTCATAAAGCTTTTCACTTCGTATGACCCTAAAGTCGTTAGCTGACGCATAATGTAATCCCCGTATTTTCCTAAAGACCCCGATAGCCTCCTCTTCAATTCGAATTGGACTAAATTTATCAGGGACATTAACCACTATTTCATAACTCCCTTCCTCTGGATATTTTTGATGTAAATATGATGCAGGTAAAACCACAAAGCGATCGTTGGATCTCTGGCTATTCCCTCGTGAAGCACAAATTCCTATTACATTCACCGCTATGTCATCAACAACGATAACCGCATTATTAATTTCTTCATTACCAAGGCCAAGTTTTTTAGCGGCATCACTCCCTAAAATAGCCGCAGGACTGCCATGCATCGATTCAGATTCTGAGAAATTTCGCCCGTATTCTATATTGTATCCGTTGTTTTCAAGATAATGCAGATTACCTCCTATGAGAGACACGTTAGGGTCTGTTTGACGCGATGAGTAAGTCAACTGCGCATTGGGCTTAAATCTTTGATGATACGAAGTAAGAAATCCAAGATCTAGAAAATGCTTGGCAAATTGGCTTGCCTGTCGTAAGGTTATATTTGGAGCGTCCTCTTTACCTTCTTCCGTAGCAATATCGTTGTCAATCTTTAAAGAGTTTGCCCCTAAATCCACAAATTGATTGGTAAGGTTCGCTTCGATAGATGCAATAGCTGACTGCATAGCAATAAGACCTGCTACACCGATAGAAATGATGAGAATAGTAAGGGCTGTCCTAAACCCTGAACTTCGAATGGCGACTAGAGCACTCAAAAAAATATGACCACGCATTCGATGCAAAGTACGTTATACCAACAAAATAAAATTGTCTGCGCATAAAATATGCCCTCATCTAAGCACCATTTTTTACGTAAATTTATGATAAGAACCAAATCACTTATTGCAGCAGTGGCGTCATATATTCAATACTTAGAAGAAAATAAAAAAAGGAGCAATTTAGGACTAAGTCCTAAGCCAATCGATAGTGAATCTCTTATTAATGAAGTCATCACACTGGTCTTGGATTTAGATAGCAAGCACAGGAAGGATGCCCTTGAATTTCTCATTTATAATGTATTACCTGGCACTACAAGTGCAGCTTACGTCAAAGCACGATTTTTAAAAAAAATCATTCTCGGTGACTTAACAGTTCCCGAAATAGATGAGACATATGCCTTTGAACAACTTTCTCACATGAAAGGAGGGCCATCTGTAAAGATTTTAATTGATTTATTACTGGGAGAAAACAAACGTATCGCAAAAAAAGCAGCTGACGTACTCAAGACCCAAGTTTTCCTCTACGAAAACGATATGGAACGTTTAGAAGAAGCATATAATAACGGTTCAGAGATCGTTAAAGATTTAATTCAGAGTTATGCCAATGCTGAGTTTTTCACAAAGCTCCCTGAAATAGAGGAAAAAATAGAAGTTGTCACATTTGTCGCTGGGATAGGAGATATATCAACAGATTTATTATCACCGGGAAGTGATGCACACTCTAGATCGGATAGAGAGTTACATGGCCAAAGCATGTTCGAACATAACAAAGAGCGACAAGAAGAGCTTTTGGAACTGCAAAAAGAACATCCCAAAAAACGAATTATGCTAATCGCTGAAAAAGGCACTATGGGCGTTGGGTCATCTAGAATGTCCGGAGTTAATAATGTAGCGCTTTGGATAGGAAAACCTGCTAGTAAATTTGTGCCATTTATAAATATTGCGCCAATCGTAGCTGGGACAAACGGTATATCCCCAATTT
>Ga0163109_10001463_pt1 | contig 18662 bp, 20 predicted proteins | sample CRUFie1St13metaG_FD_108704 | JGI IMG/M metagenome (GOLD analysis project Ga0163109, IMG submission 108704) | Marine microbial communities from the Costa Rica Dome - CRUD Field 142mm St13 metaG | ecosystem: Environmental > Aquatic > Marine > Oceanic > Photic zone | place: Costa Rica: the Eastern... | reverse complement strand
GTATCGTCATAGTTCTCTTGGTTGATCCAAGGGATCATTGCCATCTTCAAAGAACCATACTCCATGACCTTGGGTTCCATAATAATATGGATCTCGTTCATGTAGTAACCAAGTAGTTCTTTCAGAGAATTTAAATCATTTGTATTTTTATAGTAGGTGTCGTGATTACCAGGTATAATATCCATTCGCATACCAAGTTCACGCATCGGATCTAGAAATGATTTACGACTGTGGTTCTGTGCTTTGAAGTTCATAAACTTACGATTATCATAATAATCACCAAGGTGAACAATTTGTTTGACATCATGCTCTTTACAATAAGGAAAGAAAACTTTACTGTAAAAATCAGAAGCATTATTAAGAAAGATATCAGAACTATTTCGGATACCGCAATGTGTGTCATTTAGTACTGCTACCTTCACTTCATAAACTCCGTTAGATCAGAATCTACAACCACTGCACGTTTCTTCCGTTGCTTCTCTTCTTTGGCATATGCTTTGACTTCTGTGTCAAATTCTCTCACCTTATCTATACGATCTCTGAGTGTGTCAACAAAAGATCCCACAACGTTCATCGTGTAATCATCGCTTAGATCGCCATCAACGAATTGTTCTATCCCTGATCTTGTTAGATACTTTAATTTAATGTCTTGCTGTTTCTTCTCTTTTGCAATCCTACGTAAAAACGCATACCACGTTATCTGGGTAAAGTATGCAAATGCATTTGGTTTACCTGTTCTGGTTGCCGCTTCTATGCTATAGTTTTCTATTGCCTTGAGACAGTTCTCAACTGCATCCATGACCATTTCTTCGCGGTATGTGTAGCGAATAAAATTAGATTTGTGAGACAAACCTTCAGCAATACTAAGAAAACACTGAGCAATATAATCTGGTACTTTGGGTATAGTTTGGTTTGAAGACTTTGCTTCATTGACTGTCTTTACGTATTCCACGACTGCACTTGAGAAATCTGCGTTATTCACATAATGTGCGCTTTTCTTATTCTTTCGTGGCATAATAATATCCTTTCATAACAATATTATATCAAAATTCAAAGGGAATGTAAAACATTATCTTTTTGTTTTAAATAAAAAAATAGGGGTTGACAGAATCATAAAATCGGTGTATAATAATAAAGACCCTTTTGAAGTGGGGGTATACTAGTGCATCGTTCCCTTGGGGTTTAGATGAATCACGTTATTATCTGCAGAGTCTATAGAGTAAAGTTCTTCGTCAGAAATCATTCCCATGTCATATTTCTCTTGTAAGTAATCCGCGATTTCTTCTGTTGTCATATCCGTGGTGTCCATCATGATCTCATCGATGTTCAAATCTTTATTGTTTCCACGAACCTTCTTGACTCTTTCTATTTCTTCAAGAGCACTGGTATAATGATACAACAATGTCTTTGATGGTTCTGTTTCTAGGACTATATGATCACAGTTCAATACGTTGAGTGTGTTAAGATCATCTTGGAATGACAGCATGGGTTTGAAGGAATAATACCTAACACCATTGTTGTAATCTTCTGCATGAAATATCTTCAACATCTTTCGACAAATAATATCACCTTCCTTGCCGACTGTATCGACAAACTCGCATACTATCTCTTCATTATTTACTAATTTAAATTGTTTTATATTCATAAGGGGATCACTGCCGTTTTATAGTTGAACTGTTCTTTTTGGTATATTCTTTCTCTCTCCTCTGAATGTAAGAGAGAATAATTTTTTCTTTTCTTCCAAGTCAGGTCATCAGATATATCATATAACATGGTTTCTCTTCCATCATCACTTTTTCTTAGACCTCTACCTATCGATTGCAATACTCTTATCTGAGACTTGGACGGTGAGGCAAATATTATATTATGTAAGTTTCTAATATTTATACCTGTGGAAAAGGTTCCTAGGGACGCAACAACAATGGCACCGTCAGACTTCTCTACAATACCACGGATTGCTTCTCTATCTGAAGTAGCAGTTTCTCCAGACACAAAGTATACTTTCTGATCTTTTGCTTTATCTCTTATCATATTATGTAAAGGTTTCCCATGCTTGTCTACATAATTGAATAGCACTAGAGTATTCCCCTTGAGATCTAGCGCGAGGTTTCTGATAAATTTATTCCGTCTCTCGTGACCAACGATAAAGTCGATTTCTTCTTGGTAGGTGTTTTCCCTGTTAGATTCCCGAAACTCGTGTTTATATGAAAGAATGACTCTCCTGATAGTGAGCGCGGCAAGAGTATCGTTATCCTGTAATTGCTTCGTAGTGATGACTTTATATATCTTCCCGAATAGACCTTGTAAAACCAACTCATGCGTTTGTGATCCATCTAATGTTCCTGTCGTTCCAAATCTATATTCTGCTTCTGTACATTTATTCATTATACTCATTAGAGACTTTGACTTGAACCCATGCACCTCATCTCCAAAGACACATCCAAACTGTTCGAACCAAACCTTTGGCAACTTATATATTGATTGCCATGTAGATATCACAATTGACGCATCGACTGCCTTGTCTTTACCAGAGTAGATTTTATGCATCCCCCCTTCGGGCATACCATAGTTTATGAAGTCACTGTGCATTTGCTCAACCAGAGAAGTGGTAGGAACAATTACAAGAACACGTCCACCTTTCGGAAACGATCTACCATCTGTCAGCATTGCATACCAGAACCTAGCAAGTGCATAGATCATGTACGACTTACCAGAACCTGTCGGTGATAATAAGATTGCACGTTTACGAACTAATGCTTCGCCCACCGCATGAAACTGATAGTCTCTCAATGGGAATGGTAAATTCAAATCATTTAAAAATTCTTGCAGATCTGTAGGTCTTACGTGAGTTCGATCATCTGGTTTTCCATACCTACTATCTTCTGGTAACAGATTGTATTGTCTCTTATCGGAAAACTCTTTTAGGTGGTAGTACAATCCAACAGGCAGTGTCCTCTCTCTGAGAGTAAACAAACGTATCTTACCATCCCAGATCTTATTGCGATAACTTGGCATGAACTTATAACCAGGTACGTAGAACGAGAAGTGTTCGTTTAGTTCCTGTGCTGTTCCATTATCACATTCAATCTGGAGATCAGAATGATTTAGTTTCCTGACTCGAATTGCTTCCACTTGATTATATTACCTATTGTCTGGTGTCGCCAATTAAGATTATTTATTATCTCTGTTAGAGTGTCGATCACAGTTTTGTAATACTGTATCTTCTCTTCTGACTTTTGTATCTCTGGATCTGAATCGTAATAGTAATCCATTTCCCCTTTGAGTATTTTCAACCCATTGAAAGGATCTGGTTCCCATCCTTTTTCAGTCAGTTCTTCTTCAGACATCTTACCATTATAATATAACCACTTGTCCTTCAGCAAATTCTTTTGTGCAAACTCTGCACGTTTCAACATGAGTTTGAATGTAGAGTGTAGTTCCAGATATTTCGCATGTAGTGCAGGAGTATCTCTCGATGCATCTGCTAACTTCATTTGATTTATCTGGCAGTCCTCTGCCCACATTGCATGTATTTGCTTTAGGTCAATCATGAATATATTATATCACATTATTCTAGTATTGTCTAGTCTTTTCAAATAAGTAAATGTCGATTGGTATTGCTATCCTGAACTTAGAAGTAAATTTGTTTACCCAGTGATAAAGGAACGAGGGAAATATTACATAGTCACCTGTTTTGGGTTGGATAACAAATTCTTTGAAGTGCTTTGCAAAATTCTGATCATACCCTCTGTTTGCATTTGCTCTGGGATCTGTAAAGACTATCTCTCCACCTTGATCTTCTTCCTCTGCCATTATATAATATACGGAAGAGAACCAAGCACCCATATGATTGTGTTCTGCCATAGCATGATTTTCTGTCGGTGTCAACCACCCTTTTAGAACACTATGATATTCGTCTAGATTTACTCCAAAGTTTACGTTAGCAAAGTTTTTAAAGTTGGCATATGCCATATCTTTTAAGTCTTCTATGGGTTTACTTTCGTCATCAAATATGTTATAATTATCACTAATAGTATTTGAGATATTATAGTAAGTGAGAAGGTGATCTTGTATTGGTTGCATTCCTATGTGATTAGAAGAATGTTCAATAGGAGTAGACCATCTGTGATATATCATTGTAACCTCATTATAAATACTCTTTTATATATAAGGAACGTAAATGAACTTTAAAGACTTCGAAGATTTCCTGCTATCTGAGAAATGCTTCAAATCACATGACGTATCTGTAATACGAGAGGGTGGTTTGCAAGACCAGATATACACTCTTCATTATTGGGATTATCAATCTCAAATGGCAAGGCATTTAGCAGAGGGGAAGGTAACAATAAAAGTAGAACAGATGGAACGTCATTGGAAGTTTGACGATAGAACAATTCATCTATTCTATAACCCAAAGTTCGGACCTACCTTTGATGAACACACAGATCCAGTCGATGTTATAATTGAATGCAAAGCAGGATCTAAATCTCTAGAGGTTGACGGTCTAGAAGTAATACTCCAAGTCGGGGATAAGTTATCGATCCCTGCAGGAACTAAGCACAAAGCACTAAATTTTGAAAGGGCATTGATCGCATCTCATGGCATTGGCGACACAGAAACACTTAATCGCATACATCAAAACGACTGAGACCTGTAATCTAAATTGCTCCCACTGTTTTACATCAGGAATAAATGGAAGAAAGATTTACTTCGATCCTGTGAAAACTGCAAACTGGTGCAATCAATTAGATACTGGAGACAATCAGATTCACCTTGAGTATCATGGTGGAGAACCTATGCTTGCGCCTATGAAAGATATTATGGAGTTTTATAATATCACAAAAGATAAATGGGGTGATCGCTGTACACACGGAATAACAACTAACCTGACATATAAACTAAGACCAGAGTATCTTGAGTTTTTTAGGAACTGCATATCTGGTGGTTATGTTGCTACTAGTTGGGATTCTAATATAAGGTTTGCCAACGACAGGCAACTACGATTATGGGAAAACAATGTATTCACATTAGTACAACAGGGACTCGATGTCAAGTGTTTTATTTCAGTTACCACAGATGTTGTCAAGAAGCATCCATTAGAGATAGCAGACTATATGGAAAGTATTGGTGTCAGTGAAATATCTTATGAACGTTTGACTCACAATGGAAATGCCACACTGAACCCAGACATCTTTCCTCACAACAAAGATCTAGATGCTTGGTGGATGCTAATGCACGAGACTACAAAAGATCATCCAGTAGCAAACGGTTTCTTAGATTCAGTCTATGCCAAGTTTGATGATAGAAATCAATTCTTCAACGGAACCTTCTGTAGAGATTGCGAACAAAAGATACATACTATAAATGCAGATGGAACAGTAGCAGGATGTCCTAACTCTGCACCTGTAGATTTTTATGGTCACATAGACACACCTGCAAAAGAGGTGAGATCATCACCTAAACGAATGGAGATCATCTCTTGTGAGATGCATGAAAGAGATGAGAGATGTTACAAGTGTCCAGTGTTTTTATACTGCCACTCTGATTGTCATCAATTAGTATGGATGGATGATGTGTGTCCTGCACCTAAGACATTGATGTTGAACCTAGCAAGAGAAAAGCAATGGATCTAATAATAAAACCCACAGAAGCATGTAACTTCAAATGCTCGTTTTGTTCTTCGACTGCAATTGATCCGAACAATGCAGGTTTGTTAGACATGGACTATATCTTCAGGTTTCTGAAAAGATACCCTGAAACCAAATCTTTGATTATCAATGGTGGAGATCCGTTGATGGTAGATCCTAGTTATTATTGGAAACTGATAGAGCACCTAGATGAACACGACTACCCTGCATACATTTCATTTACAACTAACCTCTGGCCTTTCTATGTAAAACCACAGAAGTGGGTTGATCTATTCAATCATCCACGTATGGGTGTCTGCACATCTTTTCAGTATGGGGGTGGTAGACTCAAAGGTGACTTTAGTGAATTTACTGAAGAAGACTTTTGGAGTGTATCGGATGCAATGTTGAAGTATTGCGGAGAACGTCCAGACTTTATCGCAGTGATTACAGACATGAATGATTATCGTGCTATCGACAATGTAAAACTTGCCAAGGAAATGGACGTAGAATGTAAATTGAATTATGCTATGGCATCTGGTGTCCAAGGCAATACCTATCGGTTGAGCAAGATGTATAAGACATACGTTGATATCTACGATCAAGGTCTCCACCCTTGGGAATACAATACCAAAGCAATGATGAAGAGACTTGGTGGTTCTGCAACCAGTTGTCCCCAGAATAGAAAATGTGATGAAGGTATTCGTGCTTTCAATCCTGGCGGTGATTACTATTCCTGTGGTTCACTTGCAGATGATCTAGACTACGAGATAAACTTCGATGAAGAGATGAACGGTGAGATGCAAACACCATTACAAGATGATCCTCTCATCCAGACTATGAAGATGGCATGTTATACTTGCCCTATGTTTGAGATCTGTAATGGTTGTAAGAAAACTGTCAGAGACATGAAGCGAGAGGGAACTGTAGAAGAACACTGCAGACAAATGAAAACCCTTGCTCCTAGAATACTAGAAATAAACAAAATGAACCCAGACGGTGTGACTCCTTATGTCGATGAATCTGTCCATTAACCCTACCTACTACTGTAACTTCCGTTGTGACTTTTGCTACTTGACACCAGAACAATTAGGTGATAGACAACAGATTACACTCTCAGTATTAGATCAGAGACTATCAGAAGTCCCAGAGATAAACCATATAGATCTCTATGGGGGTGAAGTTGGTTTGCTTCGACCAGATTATTTCTATTCGATGAAAGATGTTATTCGTAAATACTACGATGGAGAAATAAATATAAACACGAACCTCTCTGCTTTCCCTGACTTCTTTAGGGATGATGATATAACATTATCGGTATCGTATGACTTTGATGCAAGAGAGAAGCAACAACACGTCCTCAGTAATATGATGGATGCAAACAAAGAACTTGCTGTTCTAATACTGGCATCCGAAAAGGTATTGCAGATGGACGTGGACTTTATGATATTTACTTTGAACATGGTTTCTAATGTTGTGAGTGTGGAGATAAAACCATACTCGACTAACCAAGCAAACCAACATAATGTAACGCATAAGGACTTCGAAGACTTTGTTATAAAATGGTTGGAACACCCAGACAAGAAGTTTCACTTTGAGAATGCCGCAAGAATAGAAGACTCGCTATCTGGTCAATACAATGCATTCAGTGATGATCATGTTTACATCACACCCAACGGCAGGTTTGGTGTATTAGAGTTCGATAAGAATGACCACGAATACTTTCTTGAACTTGACTCATACGATGATTATATAAAATGGACAGAGAAAGAAAAGGTTGACAACGTGTCTAGAATATGTAAGAGTTGTGACTATTTTGGCAAATGTTTGACCGAACATTATAGATATGTAAAAGACCTAACAAACGGTTGTAATGGATATAAAGGATTATTAGATTATGCAAGAATGGAAAGCAAGATCCAACGCCTACCACTTGATGGAGTCAGTGTATAAAGATGATTTAGAAGGAGTGCCAATAAACTTCAGACCAGATACGATTGTGGAAGACGCACTACTGCATTTCAATATAAAGGTACACGACTGGATCTATCCTGCTAAGTCTTACTTCGTTGCTATCTGTTATGCCAAATGGATAGAGAAAGATTTCAAAGAAGACTTTTATACAGTGCTAGACGATACTGATTTGATCCCGAAAGATCCATACTTTCGGAGATACAGTCAAGACAAGGAAACATATGATGCGATTTTGAAAAGATTAGAATTCAACGAGGACAAGGGTATGTGCCCAGATGTCCGAGAGTATTACCAAGAGGAAATGCTGTTTGACAAACTTTGACTTTACAAAAGTCTTATTAGAGAAGAAGAGACCGAACATAGGTGAGATAGAACTCACACTATTCGAGAACTGTCATCTGAACTGTGCTTTCTGTCATCATGATAAGAAGTCAACGGTTGGTCTTTCTCGTGAAGGAATATTCTCTAAGATACCTCTCGTTGAGGATCACCTGAAGAAAATGCAGGGAATGGTTAAGACGTGCCAGATCAATATGGTTGGGGGTGAACTATTTCAAGACAGGATCTCTGAATGGGCATACGATGTCTATTATGATATGCTGATAGAGATAAAGAAACTGTACGATAAATACGAGCAAGAAATAAAAGTTGTTTGGGTAACATCGTTTCAGTTTAGTAAGAGAGACAGAGTACAAAAACTCCTAGACGATTTGAATGAAGCAGATATACCATCCTATATTATTTGTTCCTATGACTTTGATGGTAGACCAGTACGAGGACCTTACGGCAAAAACATAGAATACTTTGCCGACTACATTACGTCAATCAATATGGTTGCAACGGTTCCGTCTATAGAAAGGTTTATGAAAGATGACGATGAGTATTTTCACTATCTCTATAATAAGTTTGATAATTTTTACTTTGATGATTATATTCCTGATAAAGGTTTCGACCATCTTATCCCATCTGATAGTCTCTACCTTGATTTCCTCACCTTCATATTTCATAATTATCCCGATATTAACCCTATTAGTGATCTTATAAAAAATGAAAATAACCATATGCATTGCATGGCATTGAACAAGGTTACTATCTTTCCGAACAATAGTATATCGAATTGTAGATGGGATCGCTACACTAAATCAGATTTCAACACACCATTGAATCGACAAGACAATGCCAGTATGATGCAAGCATACATGGATGAACACGGTTGTCTTTCTTGTAAATGGTGGGATAAGTGTGGGTTTAGGTGCTACACACAATGGGACTGGAAGAACCGAGCAAGAGATCTACCCGACTGCGTGATGCGAATGTGGTTTAACTACATGGAGAAGGTTAATCTCTAACGTACTTCGGGTATACACATTCCGTCAATCCGTGGTACTCCATGTAACTTAATACACCCTTATCGATACACGTCATCTGCTTTGGACAACTAGCACACATGTTGGTTTTAGATGCATATGATAATTGCTTGATGAACTGGTCTTCCTTTACCTTCGTCCAAGAATTAATATCCCATTCTTCCTTAACTTCGTACTCGTCAGTTCCTATCATGACGATGTCATAGACAAATGGTGTCCAAAAAAATCTCTCGTTGCAATAAGTAAAGTTTAGTTCTAAAGATCCACCCTGTGCCTTGTCTATGATGGTATTAGGAAAAACTTCTGCATGGTTTTGATCCCAATGTTCATCTAAAGTGTCGATCCATTTCTCAATAATATGTTTTTGAGTTTTTGTTTTAGGTGCCCTAAAGAAACTAGGATTTAGAGTTAGAATACTATCGAATTCATCCTCTACAATATAAGACATATCAACGATCTTACTGTTAATCTTTTCACTGTTACCCATATTCATCTGAATGTGGTAATCTAAGTCATCAGTAAAAAGGTTTAACTTTTTTACTGCACCACCTAACCAACTTCTGTATTCCTGATCAGATGAAAACTGTTGTGGATCTACTATGACGTTAATATCATAAAGAAAGTTTTCTACTTTTGGTATACTATTAAGGATATCGATAACTTGTGTGTCGATATTTAATAGAGTAGTTGCAAACTGAATAGTAGTACACTTAGATAAACATTCAAGAAATGTTTCATTTTGTAATAATTCTAAAACATTATTGTTACCGAATATATCGGTAGGTCCGATATTGATTGTAGAAACTCGGTAACCGTTTTTATTGAATAAGTCGATAGCATCATTGAGTCTTTGAAAATCCCCTACGTTATTACCAGACTTGTTTACAAAACATCCTTTACAATTAAATTCACAACCTGATAATATTTCGCAGTTGAATAATACTTTAACTTCATGACCCTGACCCATACCAAGGTTAAAATCTTTATGGTAGTTGACTGCTTGTTGTCTATTGTCTTTAACTATTCCCACGATACACCTCATCGTCAAATAGTTGTATCACGTCTTTATTTAGAATACATTCTTTCCTATTGTCAAATACTACTTCCATTACTCTGGGGATAAGTCGGTGAGAACATATATTTAAATACTTACAGGTATGGCACTCTGTCAACTGAGAGTTTTGAATTTGGTGGTTGACAATCCAGTCTTTATGTTCTAATATACGATCCACCATATCACCACCTTGGGCAATGTCAATAAGAAAAGCATAATTGTATATCTGTGCATTCTCGTAAATAAACGGTGCCATGAATATTCTTCCATTGTGTATGTTTATCACGGAGTAGTGAAATGCTTTATGGGAAACATCACCTTGTAAGAAATGAAATTTTGATTTAAATCTTTTTTCGTCAGTAGATAACTTCGTGAGCATATCGTTCCACTCGAATAGTTTCTCCCCATGCTTTGGACTGTGGTCAAATGATCTCGCTACGGATGGTAATATTTCTATCACTGTCTGGTATTCTTCTCTGACTAAATCAATCGCATCATAAATCATATCTTCGACACCGTCAACTATATTCGTTGCCATGGATATCTCATACTCAAGACTTGACTCCTTGAATGTGCTGATACGATTATCAAGTGCTTCTCTATATTCTTTATCGTAAAGAAGTCTTTTCACATCTAATGCCACCTGTACGTCCCAAGACTTAACCACGCTCCCCACCAGTGACTTTTCTATTTTACGGATCTTTCCCTCTATATCTTTTTCAGACAATGAACCAAGGATAGAACAATTATGTTGAACATGACGATTATCTTCAGGCATCATCATGATACCTTCTGCCAGTTTGACTTCTTCTATAATCGTCTCTAAGTTTTCTGCACCGTAGAAGTCAGTAGGACCTATGACAAGGTCATCCAATACAATATCCTCTCTACCCATAAGTTCCCTTGCGAGTTCCCAGAAAAGATGAATAGAGTATGGACTCCAATTGCCCTTACGTTTGACAAAACAACCAGGACACATATAGGAACAACCCTCAAGTATTTCTAACTGGGGTTGTATCTTATACTGAGACATGGCAGAGATAGCAGTAAACTCTTCAAGTCTATTCCCATCGACTACAATCTTTTTCCATTCGTCATTTAACATAAGATATATTCTTTATTCTTTCTAGTTCTGGATCATTATCTTTTGTCACCAAGAACTTCTTTCGATATCCTCGTTTATCATTCTCTACGCTGTAACCATCCCATTGATACATTGTCTGTGCAGGTGCATTGTAATTGTGTATGTTGTTTAGCATATTCTCTTTCGGTGCAATGCAATGCTTGACTCCCAGATAATCTCGTAATAGAATTATCTTACGGTTGTAACAACTAAAGAACAATTGGCAGTCTTCACACTCTGTACCCTTTGCTCTATTTATTTGAGATTCAGTTATTGGGACTACATCGTCAAAAGATTCTACCTTGAGACTGTCATCATAGATTGCCATGTTCTCATACATAAACGGACTCAGATACCAATCGCCTCTCTTGTAGTTGAGAACAGTGTAGTTCATTCCTGCATGTGAGTGGTCAACCATAATATTATTTAACTTGGTGTCTTTACTAATCTCGTTGAAGTATTCGTTGAACTTCGATAGTGTGCTGAGTATTATATTTGGTTTATGTGACCGAGACACGGAAGGAATAAAATCTAGGATAGTGCTGAACTCTTTTACTACCTTGTCATGAAGAACTGTATAGTCTAATCCATAGTCTCTTATGTTCACGACAAAAGTATAGGTCACCTCGTGCTCTAGGTTTTTATCTATGTAATATAACTTATCTTTTATGTTTTGTAAATAGTTTTTTTCAGAAAATTTGTGTGGGTTTGTGGCAATGCCTATTTCTATCTCGGTGTCTAGATTTATTCTCTCAGTTATCCAATCGCAAAACTGCACAATGTCACCGTCAATAAGAGTAGAAACAAAAGCGAGTATGGGGGAATTATCATTGATCATATCCTCTAGTTCTGGCATAACTTCATAGAAGTTTTCAGATGCAAGGAAGTCTGTAGGTCCTATTAAGATCTCATCAACGAGTATCCCTTTGTCAGTTATACTCTTGACAAACTTCTTTGCTTGTGCTAGTTGATCTACGTTGCTTGCATTACCCCTACGATGAACAAAGCAACCAGGACATTTGTGATGGCAACCATCCAACACATCCATCTGGATTTTTACTGCAGAAACTGGTTTAGTCTGTGTCTCTGTAGTAAGTTCATAATACAGATTATTTTTAATGAGGGGCATACATGTACTCTTTAATTGCTACGCAACTATTCAAGTCTCTTGACTCCATATACATGTGAACATTTCTCTCAGCACAACTCATCATATACTCACAACCGTTGCAATCATCTACCTGTTGAGCATATTCTATATTATCATACAACTTGTTTTCATCCATTGTTGTCTCAAAGAATGGAGTCCTCTGAATAATTGCATCATATAGAAATGGATTTATGTACAGTTTACCGTTATAGAAACTATAGTTCTGACAACCGTAACCATTGAACTTGGCATCAAAGAATGTATAATATTCTTTCCATTTATCATCTATCTTTTGGTCTAGCATATCTTTACGAAAGTTTGCTAGATGTTGCTCTACCTTACCTCTAGCATTTCTATCTGTTAAGAATGATGGAGTGATTACAACAGGTGCATGGAATTCGTCATATGCTTTTTGACATAATTCATTGTAACTAATCCTGTCAAAGACACCTTTATAATAATTTACTCTGAACTGCACAGAACCATTTTCGAATAGTTTTAACTTCTTGCACCAGTCATCTAGTTCACCATCAAGGTATTTGTTTACGTCTAAAACAATCTTGAAATCTATGTCGGGTATTCTTTTTATGTGAGCATAAAGACTCCAGATCTTTTCTAGTTTTTCCTTGACTACCCAATATGGTTGTAGAAGTGTAGACGTGAATCCAATTGCAGAAATTTCATAAAGTTTAAACATATACTCATGGTTCATTATCTCCTCAAAGTTTTGTGCATCGAATATGTCAGTAGGACCTATAACTATTTCGTCTGGGTGGTAACTACCATTGACCAATAGTTCATACAGATCTTTTAGATGATCTGCGTTGGTTAAGTTCTTTCTGGGAATAAAACAACCAGGACACATCTGATCGCATCCATGTAGGATGTCAAGATTTATCTCCGTCCTTAGAAAATCAATGTTAGACGGACTGTGGTATTTATCGTATGTGTAGTACCCTGCATAGGTATCATTCAGTCTTATCATTCCAGAAATCCTCTGGTAGCATTTCAATAATACAGTTCACAACCTTGGTTTGGTTCATAAGATAAAATAAATCGCTTCCATGATATTTAGGATTATCATTGTAAATTTGTTTATTGAATGTCTGGGAAACTCCTCGTATATGGAATATCAAATACAAAACGTCAACGCAGTCAGTTACCAACCTGGCGATATTTGGACCTATATTGATAGGATGATCAACAATCTTTATTTCTTCTACACACTCCACTAGATTGGGTTCTATAGACGGATCGTCCATATGAGAATGTAATTTCCATAGTGTGTATGGAAATAACCCTTGGATAACTTCAATCAGATCCTCAATTAAATTTGTATTGAGTTTGATAAACTCATCGATTTGTTCCATGGTGAATAGATTTTGAGTTAACAGTTTTTCACCATCTGTCAATTCCCATTTCAAATAAACTTTCAATATCATAGCAACAACTCTACTGAGCATGGGACAATGCACAATAAAATTAGTCTTGATAAATTCTTGTACTAAACTAGGAGTTACTTTATCGAACGAAGTTTTGAAGTTCGTGTTTGCCAGATATATTAGAATATGCTGATCTGTTAACTTCTCTGTTGTCTTGTCGTAATCGACATAGAGAATATATTCTTTTTCACTCTCATCTTTTTCTTTGTAAATGCCAACTAGATCTTGCGGAGCAAGTGGCAAAGCATAACATATAGTTTCCATAATATATCCTACAATGGGTATTTGTGAATCAGATAGGGTATCCTGTTTTGTCTCTTTGAGAAGAACTGAACGTCAGTATTTATTAGTCTAATATCTGAGGATAGATTATCCACATCGTAATCTTGTTGAATAACTTTTCTTATGATAGGAAATGAATTTTTGAACTCTGTATAAAGATCCATATACTCCCAACCATCTGCCGCGCTATCTACTTTGGACTGGTGCGCGGCAATAAATGCCGAATCGTCTTTTACACGGTTCCACTGTTCTTCCATTTTGTAGAATGCTTGAGTGTACTGACCTTTGTTTGCTAGATTTAGATATGTTTCTTTTACCCACGCATCTTTGTCCACTGGAAATCCATTTGCATTCATCCAGTCAATCACTGCTAGAAAATATGCCATATAATGTCTACGTGATGTAAAGTGTTCCATTATATCTTTTGCCATAGTATTTGAATGGATAGTGAACTTTTCTTTTATTAGACCTTGGACACTAGAGTTTCTTTGATGATCATTGAGATAGAATAATAGATCGTAACTAAAGTTAGCACCGTTCTGATATGTGTTAGAATACATTCCATGAGTGGTGATCATATTCTGACAATATGCATCCACATCAAGTAGATCATCATGAATGTTCATATAGTTAAACATCCAGTCTGCTTCGACAACCTTTGCAACAAAGTCTGCCGCGATTACTTTGATCTGATCGTCAGTTGATGATGAGTAGAAGTTAGATGCTTTTAGTAGACCTGCAATATATCTGGAAAAGACATTGAGTTGATCAAAGTCATCAGCAAATATTAGCATTGCTTTGTCACTGTTTTCCAGATAAGTTATGTCATCAACATCTTCAAAATTTTTCCATTCTATTGTAACACGACTGTCTGGTGTTTTTTCTCTTACCAAATTCTCCACACCATCACGACCATATGTACCTGCATTCTCTCTACGTGTATCCATTTCCACGAATACTAACTTACGAGGTGTACCAGTATGATAGAATGAATTTAATTCAAACAATACTGTATCTTTGTTAGAAAACGTTGTACAGTATTTCTTATTATTTAAATAATATAAATTTTGACCTATCATGCCATTGCCCTTTCCGCATCATCGTTCCAAGTAAAATCATATGGGTTGTACAGATCTAATACGTCTTTGTTCATTACGCATCCCTTGACATTGAGAGACTCTTGTGCTTCAAATACAAGTCTGTTAGCACATGCGATAGCAAACTGACAATCCTGACAATCTTTTACTTTACTTGACTTATTTATACCCTTTACTATGAGTTCATTCTTTCTCTGTAGTATCTCTTCGAATGATAGTCCAGTAACATCTAGGTTTTTATTTTCTAAGAAGAATGCTTGCTCATGAAGCATTACATTTAAGTGTGTGGTAGGACCTTCTTCACCAGGTACAATGGTCAACCCTACAAAGTTTATTGAGTTACAATACAGGTTCGCCATGGACATGACGGTTTCGTTAGCATTGTTCTCATCAATCACTCTACCTAGGAAATCATTCCAAGCAAATAAATTCTTACGCTTTACGAATTGATTACGTGCACGTGAGAATGCAGGGTTCATTTCCACAATAGTTTCATAATCATTTACAGATCTCTCTATAATCCTATTGTAGATATCTTTGTCTATTTGTTTACCAACAACATTAGATGCCTGTAAAGTCCAAGACCAGTCCATTTGTTTTGGTGTTCCGCTTTTGAAGAACTCTACTTTCCTCATCACCTCTTCATAATATTCATTATCATCTAGCATCTCTTTTATTCTACCGATAGGCATAATAAATTCGATGATCATCTCACGTCTATACTTGTCTTCGTCATCTAGGATAGAAAAGATATGTCGTAGTTTTTCCATAGAGACTTTGTCGAACTTGGCAGGTGCGGCAATACGTGCTCCTGTATGTTCTCTCATTATATCTTGGACTACTGAATTGTTTAAAACTGATTCTGTATTCTCGGCAGTAAAGAAGTCTGTAGGTCCTATTACGAACTCTCTGAGATTCAAACCTGTTCGTTTGACTCCATCAGCAAGTTCTTTTGCCCTATCGATAATCATTTGATTCATATTAGGATCTATGTTCTTGTCCACGAAACAACCAAGGCATCCATGGTCACATCCTGCAAGGACTTCCATTTGAATTAGAACATCAAATTTATATGCATCAGATGGAGCAAGACTTTCAGGTCCTGAATACCTCATCTGTTTGCAATATGATTTTTGCATAGTCATTAGCGTCTTCCCCTTGATGTATGACAACTACTATGGCAACTAGTGTGACATACGTAATGTGATTGTGATCTGTTTGTATATCTTCCTTCGATAACGTCAACCGTTCTACGTACAATATCTTCCATAGTATCTACGATGTCTTGTGGATACATTATACTTCCTGAACTAATTCCACCATCATAGTAACCACTGTATACGTTATTATTTGCACCAGTATATTCAAATCTATGGTTAGTAGAAGTTGAACTCGTACTTGAGTTATAACCACCACTACCATTGGTATATACGTTTGTACTAACGTTAATAGTTTTATCGAATGTACGGAGTTGAGGTCCTCCATACGATTGAACCCAACTGTTTATATCTGAAGGTGATGCCGCCATTATCTTCTTCCTCTTGAAGTGTGGCAACTACTATGACAACTAGTATGACACACATAAGCATTATATGATTGGTTTCCTGTCACGCTTTCAATAGCATCAACTGTTCCTCTCACACAGTTTGAAAAAGAATCGACCACTCCTTGTGATTGCATTACGTGTCCAGAATATACCGAACCACCCAAGTCGTTATTGTATATGCTGTAAGAGGCACTACCATGACTATGATAAAGTGTTTGGTTATGAGTTGCAGTTCCTGAGTTAACATAGTTTCCGACTGCGTTACCAGACGAATTAGTGTAAACGGCAGTTGCCATATTGTAACTCACGCTGAATGTTCTCAACTGAGGTCCACATTGGTTCTGAGCATTTGTATTTAATGTTGACCAACTGGGCATTTATATTTTTACCTCTATCATATCTGATCCTGTTTCAAGAGCAATACCAATTAACTTGTGAGGATCAAAGTTTGGTTCTATTCCCCACCATGCTACACCTAAACCATTATCATCTGCTATTATGTAGTCACCTTTAGTTGCCGAACCTTTTATTTTTACAGGCACTCGACCTTTTAGTGCTACGAATGGAAATAGAGGATCTTCTATGTTTTCTTCCGTAACATTCATTCGAACACCAGGATGCATAGAGATAACTCCTGCAAGAGGCATACCCTCTCTATATTTGGTAATCTCTTTATCACCGCCTATTGCTACAACTGTTCCCTCTTCATATTCCATATCTGTTTCATATTTCTCGGCAAGGTCTGCCCAGTTAGCAGAGGTTGCTCTACCTTGATAGACACCTGAGTTATCGACATATGATACATCGGAATTATTTCTTCTAAACTGTACAATTCTGTTTGATGACTGGTCAGCAACAATATACCATCTATTTGAGTGATACTGGATCTTACCTTGAGAACCAGGATCTCCAGTCCAGTTAGATGATGCATTTGATTTTATGGCATAGTTGGTAATAGTTAGGTCACCTGCCAAACTTCCTGACAAAGCACCAGTTGTTGAAATGCTGATATTACCACTACCATCAAAGTCTGCGTTACCTGTAGCAAAACCTGTAAGAGCAATGTTTCTTGCGGTATTTAATTTCGTAGCATTTGTAGCAAGAAGTGCATTCGAAGCATTTATGGCAGAGTCACCACCACCACCTGCTCTTGCTTGAATGAATGCAGAATCTATAGTAACAATTGGAGAAGAGAACCCTGTGATAAACGATTGTATTAGTGGTTGATTCGCGTAGATGTAACCTTCATTATCGAGTTGAGTCGATATAAATGATCCTGGTATTTTACCTTGTACATGAGCACTATCTATCATCGCAAGGACTGCCGCACTATCAGTACCTGCAGTAGTTCTTGCTTGAACATATGCACTGTCTATCATTGCAATAACTGCCGCACTGTCTGTACCTGTACCTGCCCTTGCTTGAATGAAAGCACTGTCTATGGTAACGATTGGTGAAGAGAATCCTGTAATGAAAGACTGGATCAGTGGTTGATTTGCGTAGATGTAACCTTCGTTATCAAGTTTAGTTGCTATGACAGATCCTGGTATTTTACCTTGCACGTAAGCACTGTCTATCAACTGTTGAACCAATGAAGAGTCAGTGATAGATGTTGCTTGTGAGATAATCTGATTGACTAATCCAGAGTCAAGACCTTCTTCGGCAATCAATGTTTTTACGTGATTGGAGTCAAGAGTCTCTTGATTGATTATGTTTACAACAAGTGCGGAGTCAAGTGTAGGATTGGCGTTGATTATGTTTACGATACCTGCAGAGTCAAGTCCAAAGGTTGTCGAAGAGTCAATAGTCAAACTACCTAGTGTAATTTGATTAACACTTAAATCTGTTGATGTCAAGGCAAAACTTGAATCTAGTACCTTTGTCCCTAGTCTTAAATCTCCTGCGACATAAACATCTTTCCATTGTGCCGTACTATGACCAAGATCCGCGTTGTTGTGTTCGCCAGGTATAAGACCATTCTCTACTCTAAATTGTGCTAC
>Ga0163109_10001462_pt1 | contig 18667 bp, 18 predicted proteins | sample CRUFie1St13metaG_FD_108704 | JGI IMG/M metagenome (GOLD analysis project Ga0163109, IMG submission 108704) | Marine microbial communities from the Costa Rica Dome - CRUD Field 142mm St13 metaG | ecosystem: Environmental > Aquatic > Marine > Oceanic > Photic zone | place: Costa Rica: the Eastern... | reverse complement strand
GGGATTCATTGGGAGTGGAAGATTTCCGGGGCCAATTCCTTCTTGTCGATTTCTGGGCTTCTTGGTGCGGACCTTGTCGCGCACAAAACCCGGATTGGGTCGAAGAGTATACAAATACCGAAGCGTGGAATGCGGAATTCCTTGGTGTTTCACTGGATACGGATGCAGCTGCCTGGGCCAAAGATGTTGAAACTGATGGCTTGCTCTGGCCCCAAGTATCGGACCTCATGGGTTGGAACTGTCCCGTCGCCAAGACCTATGGCATCCATGCTATACCTCAAAACGTGTTGGTAGACCCCAATGGAATCATCGTGGCTAAGGATGTTTCACCAGAAGAATTGGGCAATACTATCGCTGCGCATTCCACACTGGCCCAATAACACCTACTTTTGCGGCATGGGAAAAGACAAACTCCGAAAATTTCGTGAGAACGAGCAGATGTCCTGCGTCATTGAGCCTAGTGCTGAAGAGGCACGCATGGGTTTAGAGCTCAAGGGAAATTGGGCAAAGGACCAATTCTCTAACGACCAAGGCCTCGTGCTCGAACTTGGCTGTGGGAAAGGAGAATATACCGTGGAATTGGCCCGAAGAAATCCTCAGCAAAACCACATCGGCGTCGACATCAAAGGGGCTCGTCTGTGGCGCGGTGCCAAAACTGCGACTGAGGAAGGATTGAATAATGTGGCGTTCCTACGCACCCGAATCGACTGGATCGACCAGTGTTTCGGACCCAATGAAGTAGATGAAATTTGGATCACCTTCCCAGATCCTCAGATCAAATACAAGCGTGCGAAACACCGCTTGACCCACCCTGAGTTCCTTCTGCGATACCGCAAATTCCTGAAACCCGGCGGCACCATCAACCTGAAATGTGATAGCGAATATCTGTACGGCTACACCCACGGCATCGTCCAAATGCTCGGGCTAGAAGTTGAGGAGGCCTACCACAACATCCACGAACAAATCTTACCCAACGAAGGCATCCTTTTCGATGTAGTTACGCACTACGAAAGCTTGTGGCTGGCCCAAGGCAAGGCCACCACCTACTTGCGCTTCAAACTTGACGGAATCGAAGACGCCATGGCGCATTGGGCTAATTTCAAGAAATAGATGGCCAGCGAGTTCTTTGACCGAGTATACCGCGTCGTACGCCTCATTCCCGAGGGGCGCGTGAGCACCTACGGTCACATTGCTCGCTTCTTAGGTACCGGTCGATCGGCACGCGTGGTGGGTTACGCCATGAATGCTTCGCACAACGACCCCACCGTTCCCGCACACCGCATGGTCAACCGCAAAGGACTGCTCACCGGCAAACATTTTTTCGGCGGCAGCACCGTCATGGAAGATTTACTTGCCAGCGAGGGTATCACCGTCGTAAATGATGAGATTCAAAACTTTGGAGAATTGGTCTGGGACCCCATGGACCACCTAGACCAGGAAGAGTTTTTAGAGTCTATTTAAATTCTCTTGCACCAAGGCTAAATATTCGCTCATGTGAATACCGTCCATCAATGCATGGTCAACCTCTAGCTGGAAAGGAAGTATGTATCGACCGGCTTGAGAGGTAATCTTACCCAGCACAATCTTTGGGACACTGTGATTCCCGCCTTTTCGGGGATGCTTAAATCCAGTAAAAGAGAGCCAAGGCAAGGTTGTGCCATAGATTAGGTTGGTGCGTTCCGGCCTATCTGCAAAAGGAATTCCTTCGGCCGCTTGGACTGTGATTTGTTGGGCGCGGAAAATGAAATCGGTCACAGATTCCCCTTTAACCCAAGGATAATACGTAAAGACAAAGGCCTTCGTCCCGCGCTGCATCACCGAACAACCAATATCAATGGCATCGTGCAAGGCCACACCGTTCTCAGTCCTGCGCAATCGCATCGGCTCATATATATTCGCGGCCTTCACAACCGCGTATAACAACGCATGGTGCGTACTATATGAATGCATTTTACATTGCTGCACAAATGCGGTACAATCCAAATTCACCTGAATCCCAACGAAGGGATCTTCAAAGGTTTTGAAGAATTCATAGGCGGATTTCCGGTCCCAATTTTCGATGTCCCAACGCTTTTGCATTCCACTAAGATAATGAACGAACATCGAGCGAAATGGTTTGTTAATTTCTTGCAGCACAAGGCCCCATAAACCTTATTTTTGCCCCTTATGAAACACATCCGCAACTTTTGCATCATCGCACACATTGACCACGGTAAGTCTACATTGGCGGACAGACTATTGGACGCGACTCAAAGTGTGACGGACCGAGAAAAGCAAGACCAGCTCCTCGACAACATGGATCTCGAGCGCGAGCGTGGAATTACCATCAAATCTCACGCCGTACAGATGTACTATCAAAAGGAAGGTGTGAAGCATACGCTAAATCTAATTGATACACCAGGACACGTTGATTTCTCTTATGAGGTTTCGCGTTCAATTGCGGCATGTGAAGGAGCGCTTCTCATTGTAGATGCGGCACAGGGTATTCAAGCCCAGACTATCTCCAACCTGTACTTAGCGTTGGAGCACGATCTTGAGATCATCCCTATCCTAAATAAAATTGACCTTCCTTCTGCCAACCCAGAAGAAGTAGGCGATCAGATTATTGACCTTATCGGCTGTGAACATGAAGATATCCTACATGCATCGGCTAAAACCGGTCAAGGAGTACCAGAGATTTTAGATGCCATCATTGAGCGTATCCCATCACCAGAAGGAAATCCAGATGCGCCCTTACAAGCCTTGATTTTCGACAGTCACTACAATCCATTCCGTGGTATAGAAGCCATTTTCAAAGTGGTTAATGGCAGCATCAAGAGCGGTGAGAAGGTAAAGTTCATGGCAACAGGCAAGCAGTACGAAGCCGACGAGATCGGAATCAATTTGATCAAACAATCGCCGACCAAAGAAATCAAAACAGGGGATGTAGGCTATATCATTTCCGGGATTAAGGAAGCCAAAGAAGTGAAGGTAGGGGATACAATCACTGCAGTTGCAAACCCTGCTTCAGCAGCCATTGCTGGATTTGAAGAGGTCAAGCCAATGGTATTCGCCGGGATTTATCCTGTAGATACAGAGGAGTTCGAAGAACTTCGTAGCTCATTAGAAAAATTGCAGCTGAACGACGCCTCGCTCACTTTTGAAGCAGAGACTTCGGCTGCACTTGGTTTTGGTTTCCGTTGTGGATTCTTAGGCATGCTCCACATGGAGATCATCCAAGAACGTCTGGAGCGTGAGTTCAACATGACTGTGATTACCACCGTTCCTAACGTGAGCTATAAAGCTTACATGAAGAAGGATCCAGATGAAGCCATCTGGGTACAAAACCCCACCGATTTCCCCGATCCAACAAAGATGGATTACATGGAAGAACCGTTCATCAAAGCACAAATCATCACCAGCGCAGAGTTTGTGGGCTCAGTGATGAACTTATGTATTGGTAAACGTGGCCAATTAACCAATCAAACCTACCTCACGAGCGACCGTGTGGAATTGAGTTTTGATATGCCGCTCGCTGAAATTGTATTTGATTTCTACGACCGATTGAAAACCATCTCTAAGGGGTATGCTTCCTTCGACTACCATCCTATTGGCTACAAGCAAAGTGTGTTGGTGAAAGTAGATGTCATGCTCAATGGCGATCCTGTGGATGCCTTGAGTGCCTTAATTCATAAAGACAATGCTTACGACATCGGTAAGAAGATGTGTGTTAAGTTGAAAGAATTGATCCCGCGTCAACAGTTCATGATTGCCATTCAGGCGGCAATTGGGAATAAAATCATTGCTCGTGAAACCTTGAGCGCCTTGCGTAAGGACGTTACAGCGAAGTGTTACGGGGGTGATATATCGCGTAAGCGTAAACTTCTTGAGAAGCAGAAAGCGGGTAAGAAACGTATGCGCCAACTCGGTAATGTGGAGATTCCTCAAAGCGCCTTTCTAGCGGTACTTAAACTGAACGACTAAGACTTATCTTGTAGGTATGATCACACCTATAATTGTCAAATTCGAAGGCGCACTACTATGCGGTGCCTCTGCTCCTATGTCCCTTAAATCTTTCGCCCCTTGGACCCTTTGGTCCAAAGTGATGCCCAAGCTGGCTCGAGTGAGCAATCGCTGTAATGTAGACCTGATTTCGTTGCGCACTTTTGAAGGAGTACCCAGTTTCGGCCCAACGGCAGATCCAAGTTTTACCTACTGGGGTGGCGCAGAAGTAAACGGTCCCAACGAAGGTTTGGAGCACCTTGAAATTCCTGCGGGCACCTATGCCGTGTTTCATTATAAAGGATTGAGCAGCGACTCTGCAGTGTGGCGCCATATCTACAGTCAATGGCTTCCAAATAGCCCGTGGGAGTTGGACGACCGGCCGCACTTCGAACGCCTGGGAGCGAATTATATGAACGAAGACCCGAATTCAGAAGAAGACATTTATATCCCTGTTCGACCAAGAGCATAAAAAACCCCGGGCTCGCACGGGGTTCTGATGTGTTAGACTTGCGGCTTCGTTTAAAATCTTACTTATTACTGCTCATTGAAGCGAATAGGTAATCGCGGTTCATGCGCGCGATGTTTTCTAGGGAAATGCCCTTTGGACACTCTACCTCACAAGCACCGGTGTTGGTACAGTTACCGAACCCTTCAAGGTCCATTTGATGTACCATATTCAATACACGCTCTTTCGCCTCAGGCTGCCCCTGTGGAAGCAATGAGAACTGGCTGATCTTGGCAGAGGCAAACAACATTGCAGAAGAGTTCTTACAAGTGGCTACACAGGCACCACAACCGATACAGGTTGCTGCATCAAAAGCCTTATCTGCATTTTCCTTTGTTACAGGAATAGCGTTCGCATCGATCGTATTACCGGAGGTATTTACTGAGATAAATCCACCGGCGCGCTGAATACGGTCAAAAGCAGAACGGTCTACCATCAAATCTTTGATGATTGGGAACGCCTTCGCACGGAACGGCTCAATGTAGACGGTATCGCCACTTTTAAACTCACGCATGTGCAATTGGCACGTCGTGATTTTACGGCCTGGTCCGTGAGCTTCACCATTGATGAAAAGCGAGCACATGCCACAGATACCCTCACGACAGTCATGATCGAACACCACCGGTTCAATGCCTTGGTCGATCAACTGCTCGTTCAAGTAATCGAGCATCTCAAGGAAGCTCATGTCCTCCTCTACACCCGAGATTGGGTACGTTTTCATTTCACCCTTTGCTTCAGGGCCCGCTTGTCTCCAGATCTTTAATGTTAAATCCATAGTCTGAATTATTTGTAAGAACGAGTCTTCAATTCAACATTCTCAAAAGTCAATTCTTCTTTGTGCAATTTGGCTTCTGCAGGAATGCCTGTAAACTCCCATGCACTTACAAAAGTGAAGTTTTCGTCATCACGAAGTGCTTCCCCTTCCTCACTTTGGTACTCTTCACGGAAGTGACCACCGCAGCTTTCGTTGCGCTCTAGTGCATCTTTCGCCATCAACTCACCAAGCTCGATGAGGTCTGCCACGCGGCCTGCTTTATCTAGTTCTGGGTTCATGCCGTTTGCACTACCAAGTACACGAACATCAGCGTAAAACTCTTCACGCAACGCTTGAATATCAGCAATCGCTTGCTTCAAACCTTTCTCATTACGAGCCATACCTACTTCGTTCCACATGATCTTGCCGAGACGCTTATGGAAAAAGTCAACAGATTTAGTACCGTTATTATTAATGAACTTATCTGTACGCTCACGAACTGCTTTTTCAGCTTCTTCAAATTCTGGAGAATCTGTTGAGATTGCACCAGTACGGATGTCTTTGCTTAGGAACTCACCAACCGTATACGGAGCAACAAAGTATCCGTCCGCAAGACCCTGCATCAATGCAGATGCACCTAAACGATTCGCACCGTGGTCTGAGAAATTGGCCTCACCTAAAGCAAAACAACCCGGGATTGAAGTCATCAAATTGTAATCTACCCATAGACCACCCATCGTGTAGTGTACTGCTGGGTAAATCATCATAGGCTCCTTGTACGGATTAGATGCCGTAATCTTCTCGTACATCTGGAAAAGGTTACCGTATTTGGCTTCAACAACCTTCTCGCCCAATGCTTTAATATCGGCATCAGAAGGGTTGTTCACCCCTTTTACGAGCGCTTCCTCTTTTCCGTAACGAACAATTGCCGCTGCGAAATCTAGATAAACTGCCTCACCAGTTTTGTTGACACCGTAGCCTGCATCACAACGCTCTTTCGCTGCACGCGAGGCAACATCACGAGGTACGAGATTACCGAAGGCCGGGTAGCGACGTTCGAGATAGTAATCTCTGTTTTCTTCAGCAATATCGTTTGGATGAAGCTTATCCGCGCGGATCGCTTCTGCATCTTCCTTTTTCGCAGGAACCCAAATACGACCATCATTACGCAACGACTCTGACATCAACGTCAGTTTACTTTGGTTCTCACCACTAACTGGAATACAGGTTGGGTGAATCTGGGTGAAACATGGGTTTGCCATGTACGCTCCTTTGCGGTGTGCTTTCCATGCAGCAGTTACGTTCGATCCCATCGCGTTTGTGGATAGGAAGAACACGTTACCGTACCCACCCGTACACAGAAGTACTGCGTGAGCACTGTGGCGCTCGAACTCTCCAGTTACCAGGTTCTTTGCGATGATACCGCGAGCTTTACCGTCGACGATAACGAGCTCTTGCATTTCGTGACGTGCATACATCTTCACACGACCCTTCGCAATCTGACGGTTCAATGCAGAGTAGGCGCCCAACAGTAATTGTTGGCCCGTCTGACCTTTGGCATAGAACGTACGGCTTACCTGTACACCACCGAAAGAACGGTTGTCTAGCAAACCACCGTAATCACGTGCAAAAGGAACACCTTGAGCAACACACTGGTCAATAATATTGCGGCTTACCTCAGCCAAACGGTGAACGTTGGCCTCTCTTGAGCGGTAATCACCACCTTTGATCGTATCGTAGAACAGACGGTATACTGAATCACCATCGTTCTGGTAGTTTTTCGCTGCGTTGATACCCCCTTGTGCTGCGATAGAGTGTGCACGACGCGGAGAATCCTGGAAACAGAATGCTTTCACGTTGTAGCCCATCTCAGCCAATGAAGCTGCGGCAGAAGAACCGGCTAGACCGGTACCTACTACGATTACATCAATTAATCTTTTGTTTGCAGGCGAAACCAATGGGATCTCGCCTTTATGTTTTGTCCACTTCTCGCCTAATGGGCCTGCTGGAATCTTAGAATCTAATGCCATAGTAAGAGAATTATAGTGCTTGACCTGGTTGAACAACGAAAAGGAATACCGCTACAGCGATGAAGCCTACAGGAATCAACCAAGCAAATACCGTCATTACCTTTTCGATAATCGGCGTGTATTTCGAGTGATTAACACCTAGAGTTTGGAACGCGCTTTGCGCACCGTGGCTCAAGTGGAATGCTAAGGCGATCAGGGCGAGCACGTAGAAGGCAGTGTACCACCACTGCTCAAAAGCAGTGACTGTCAAGGTCCAAAGGTCTTTATTGCCATTAGCGTCTATACCTAGCGTACCGAAATGCATTTCGTACCAGAAACTCTTCATGTGAACGACGATGAAAAACAACGTAAGAATGCCAAGCAACGCCATCTTGCGCGAGGCCCATGAAGCATTCGCTGCCTGATTTTCTTTCACATAGCCAACGGGGCGTGCTGCTCTGTTTTGACGCGCCAACATGATTCCGTCCACGGTATGCAAAAGGATACTGATGTACGTGAAATAGGATAGGATCTTCACCACTGGAAAGGTCGTCATGAAGTGGCCGTATTCGTTGAACGCAAGCTTACCTTCCTCACCAGTGACGAAGAGTTGAAGGTTCCCCAATAAGTGTCCAACTAAGAAGCTACACAAAAAAAGTCCTGTAGCGGCCATCCAGTACTTACGAGCTAATGAAGAACCGAAAAGACCTTTAGAAGTTGATGCCATAAGCGATTTTAAAGTTTAATAGCCTAATTTTAGCATTTCAAATTTACGGCACAGACTTTAGTCTGTACCAATGAAGTAGTATAAATCATAATAGAACTATTCTAAATTAATATAGTCACACCCTATCATGAGATATCATCAACTGAACCGAGAGATTTTTATTGAAAACAGAAGTCGTTTTACTGCACTTATGAAACCAAATTCATTAGCCATTTTTACGTCAAACGATATCTATCCAACCAGTGCTGACGGGCATTTGCCGTTCAAGCAGCACAGTGATATTCTGTTTTTAAGTGGTGCGGATCAAGAAGAAAGTATCCTTGTTTTGTTCCCTGATGCTCATAAAGACAGCCTCAAGGAAGTCTTGTTTTTAAAAGAAACCAATGACCTTATTGCAGTTTGGGAAGGGGCAAAGTATACCAAGGACGAGGCCTTCGAAATCAGTGGTATTAAAACTGTATTCTGGTTGTCCGATTTTGAGCGCGTGTTCAACGAAATGGCCGTGAATGCCGAGCGTATTTACCTCAATGGTAATGAGCATTTGAGAGCACATGTAGAAACAGAGTTGCGTCACGATAGAATGAACAAATGGATTAAGGAACATTATCATGCCCACGAATTCGATCGCAGTCAGCCTATTCTCCATCGAATTCGCGGGACCAAGACGGCACTTGAACTCGAAGTGATGCGTGAAGCGGCAACCATTACTACAAAAGGTTACGAACGCATTTTGAAATTCTTGCAGCCTGGGGTTTGGGAATACGAATTAGAGGCCGAATTCATGCACGAATTCTTGATGAATAGAAGCCGTGGATTTGCATACACGCCGATTATTGCTGCAGGCAATAATGCTAATGTGCTTCACTACATTGAAAATAATGACGAATGCCACGACGGTGATCTCGTATTGTTCGATGTAGGCGCGGAGTATGGAAATTACACCTGTGATGTGACCCGCTGTTACCCGGTAAACGGGAAATTCACGCCACGTCAAGCAGAAGTATACAACGCCGTTTTGAGCGTACACGAAGGCGCCATCGCTTTGCTACGTCCAGGTATTATGTTGGACGATTACCACAAAAAAGTGGGCGATTTGATGACCGAAGAACTTTTGAAACTAGGCTTGATTACCACAAAGGATGTAGCGAACGAAGATGCTGCATGGCCAGCGTACAAGAAGTACTTCATGCACGGTACCAGCCACTACCTCGGCTTGGACGTTCACGACTACGGTTTGTGGACAATCCCTGTAGAAGAAGGCATGGTATTCACCGTGGAGCCGGGAATTTACATCCCTGAAGAAGGTTTGGGTATTCGTATCGAAGACGATATCGTGATCACCAAAGACGGTCACGAAAACTTGACACGTGCCATCCCTAAGACAGTGGAAGAAATTGAGGCATTCATGGCCCAATAATGGCCCTATTACCTTTTAAAAACGGTCAACTACACTACCAATGGCTGCCCGGAAATCCTGCGCAAAAGCCTTTGGTGTTGCTGCACGGCTTTTTGGAAGATTCTCGGATGTGGGACGGATTGTCAGATGCCTGGAACGTACACGGGTCCGTGCTCATTATTGATTTACCAGGTCATGGGCAGAGCGATTCAATCGCCGCTTTACACACCATGGAGTTGATGGCTGAAGCTGTGGATGCAGTGGTCCAATTTTGTCAGCTCCCCTCCTTCCATCTCTTAGGCCACAGCATGGGCGGATATGTCGCCTTAGCCTATGCTGAAACGCACACGGAAAAGCTCGAACAATTAGGGTTGTTTTTCTCTACGCCATTGGCCGATTCTCCTGCGCGTCAGTTGATGAGAGACAAGGCAGCAGCATTGGTCCAAGACAATCACAATGCCTTTATTCGCGCGTCCATTCCTCAACTCTTTGATGCCACTATGCGTGAGGCCTTCCAGCCTGCCATTCACCGCCAGATTCATCAAAGTCTCGAGATGTCGGTAGAGGGAATTGTGGCCGCGATTCAAGGCATGAAAATCCGTAAAGACCGCACACACATCCTTGAAAGTGGCACTATCCCTGTGGGGGTTTTTGCAGGGAAATTGGATACCGTGATTCCCTTTGATAGCGTGGAAAAATGGTCCATGGCAACAGGAGTAAACTACCGCTATACCTCGCCCTCGGGACATATGGGGCACATCACTCATCAACAGGGCTGCATCGACGAAGTTCAGCGTTGGTGGTTGGGCGCGTAGGCTTCTGGGGCTTATTGAAAAAAGAACGGGCGCCCAGTGGGCGCCCGTAACATTTTAAAAAATTGGTCCTCCTTACACCACACCTTGATCTAGCATGGCATCCGCCACCTTCACAAAACCTGCGATGTTTGCGCCTTGTACGTAATCCACAGCACCATTTTCTTTAGTACCATATTTCATACACGCAGCGTGGATATCTGTCATAATACGGCCCAAGTGACCGTCTACTTCTTCACGAGTCCAGCTCATACGAAGGCTGTTCTGGCTCATCTCCAAACCTGAAGTAGCTACACCACCGGCGTTCGACGCCTTACCTGGTGAGAATAGCACGCCATTACTTTGGAAGTGCTCGACCGCCTCTGGAGTGCACGGCATGTTGGCACCTTCGCCAAGCGCTACAACACCATTGGTCACCAATTTCTGAGCGTCTTCGCATTTTAGTTCATTTTGAGTAGCACACGGCAGCGCAACATCACACTGCACACCCCATGGCGTGCCTTTGTGGAATCTGATGTTTGAAAATGCATCGGCGGCTTCTGAAATACGTCCGCGACGAACGTTCTTCAACTCCATCACAAAATCCAATTGCTCACGGCTCATTCCGCCCTCGCACACGATATGTCCTGAGGAATCGCTCATGGTCAAAACAGAAGCTCCAAGTTCCATGGCTTTCTCAGCAGCGAATTGGGCCACGTTGCCTGAACCTGAAATCACAACGCGTTTACCATTAAACGTCTCGCCCTTGGTGGCCAACATTTCACGAGTAAAGTATACTGTTCCGTAACCGGTCGCCTCTGGACGGATCAACGATCCACCCCACGAAAGGCTTTTTCCGGTCAAAACGCCCGTGAACTCGTTGCGAATGCGCTTGTACTGTCCGAACATGAAGCCGATTTCGCGTGCACCCACACCGATATCTCCGGCAGGAACGTCCGTGTCCGCCCCAATGTGGCGAGACAATTCGGTCATGAAGCTTTGGCAGAAACGCATTACTTCAGCATCCGATTTACCTTTGGGATCAAAGTTCGATCCTCCCTTGCCACCGCCCATAGGTAAAGTGGTCAAGGCGTTTTTAAATATTTGCTCAAAGCCCAAGAATTTCAGCACGCTCAGGTTTACGGTCGGGTGGAAACGCAAGCCTCCCTTGTAGGGACCGATCGCGCTATTGAATTCCACGCGGTATCCTTTGTTTACGTGCACATTACCTGCATCGTCGGTCCATGAGACTCGAAACATAATGGTGCGTTCCGGCTCCACGATGCGCTCGAGTAAGCTTTTTCCTTTGTACTTCGGATTATTTTCGATGAAGGGAATTACAGATTCTGCAACTTCCTGTACCGCCTGCATAAATTCAGGCTCGTTTGGGTTGGCGGCTTCGACCTTTGCAACAAATGCATCGATGAGGCCTTGGTACTGGCTCGACATTTTGTCTGTATGTATTGATAGGTTTTCATAGCAAATGTAGAACAAAAGTGAACTTCTGAATCATATTAACGAACAGTTTTCCGACAATAGGTTTGTGTCCCAATACGTTCTAAATGTCCCAATTGTACAAGTGTATTCAAACCCTTATAAATACTTGCTTTTCGTTGGCTTAATCGGTGCGAAATATGGTCCAATTTTACCTTCCTTCCATGGGGGAATAACTTCAAAATCTCCGCCTCTAACTCCCTGTCGGCTCCCAAAATCCCGTCATTTTTTCGCCACTTCGGATAAAAACTCGGTGCAAGGTCCACCCAACGCACCGCTGCACCGGCCATCTCATCAGCAATCAACGCATTAGGCCCCTCGCTCATGGGCATATTTGTCGCGCCCGGCAGGGCAAAAACCTCCCTTCCGTAATGAAAAGCTTGGTTAGCGGTGATCAGAGCGCCACTCTTTCGCGCAGCCTCCAATACCAGCGTCGCTAAACTCGCCCCGGCAATAAGCCTATTGCGCACCGGAAACGTATGCCTCTCTGGCTGCTGCGAAAAGGGTTGTTCTGTGAAATATCCGCCCCCGCCTTCGACTAATTCCCGGGCCAGATTCAAATGACGTCGGGGCGTGAAGTGGTTCATCCCCCTTGCAAGGAAGGCGGTGGTCGTGGCGCCCACATCCAGTGCCGTTTGATGAACCGCCCCGTCGATGCCCAAGGCAAGGCCGCTGATCCAATTTATAGGGTATTCGCTCAGGTGGGTGGTCAGTTCTCGAGCCGCACGAAGGACGTATTGCGTGGGCTTTCGAGTACCAACGACTGCTAGTGGGATTTTAAAATGCGGCCAATGGCCCCGTCCCATTAAAGCCATAGGAGGATCCGGAAGTTCTTTGAGCATGGACGGATAATGGGGCTCGTTGAAACAAGTTATCAAATACCCTTCCCGCTGGGCATTGCAAGTTTCGGCGTAAGCGAGCTGCTGAGCGCGGTCCCAATCTCGTGGAGAAGGAAAGGCGTCAAGCAAGGCCTTTTCGAATTGATTTTCAATATTTAAGACTTCAGACGGCAAGGAGGCAATCCATTGCTTATTCTTTGCGTTAGTCGTAGAACGGAAGAAATGCAGGCACAATAAGGGTTTCATGGCGCAAGGTTATTAACAGGTTGTGTATAAAAACTACATCCCTTGCGCGAGGTAATAAAAAGGAGTTGTTCACACTTTTTGCAACTTTGTAAGTAATGCAGATTGAATCAATCATCATACAACGACTCTCAGAGCGCGGACGCGTGCAGATTCCGTCGTGGGGAACGTTCTACCTCATGGAAAAACCAGCCCGTTGGGATGTCGTGACAAACACTGCTTTTCCGAGAGGGAAATATGTCGGATTCACTCCTTCGAATACCACCACAGAAAACTCATTATTGCCTGCTGTAATGAAGCATATGCAATGCACCATGGAAATAGCAGAAAGCTGGATTACTCGCAAGGTTAACCATTGGCAGAGGACGCTGGATTCAGGAAGCATCTTATTAATGCAGGGGTTGGGTTCATTCAGAAAGAACGGCGCCTTCGTTGCGGAGAAAAACAACCAGTTCGACCATCATTCCTTTGGATTCTCAACGGTAATGTTGCACGCGTTGAACGAACCAAGTGCATTAGAAACAAAAATGGCCGCTAGCTTGAAGATGGTAAGCGAGCAGCGTTCGGAAGGCTTGAAAGCATGGCGTAAAGCAGCCGTTGCTGCAGCCATTACTGCATTGGTTACCTTGGGTGTGTATCAAAGTGACCTTCGCACGGAGATGGCCGGATGGTTTGCCCCAGGTCGAAGCATAGAATTGGACCACAGCGATCGTCAACCTTCTACTCCAAGTGTTTTAGAAACCCCCGCGGAAGAAAAATTAGAATCAGCTGTGAGTGTCCCAGTGCAAACACCAACAGTTGTTAGAAAAGCTGCTACATTCACGAAAAAGTATTACATCGTGGTGGGCTCTTTTAAGATTGAGAACAACGCTACTAAGTTGGCCGCTGAGTTAAAGGCCGAGGGAATAGATGTGAATATTCTTCCTGGAAACTTGATGAAGGTGGGCATTGGTAATTACCTGTCAAGAGAAGCCGCGAAGCAAGACCTAGCTCAAATCCAAAGCAGTATCAATCAACACGCTTGGATTTACGCCTACTAAATGGGCATTCCCTACCGCTCATCTACTACCTTTATAGTGTAAAAATTGGACCCTTATGGCACAAGTAAAAACTCCTAAGGATAGTCTTTCGGTGATGACGCAAATTGTCCTTCCGAACGATACTAACACGTTGAACAACCTTTTTGGAGGCCAGCTCCTTAGTTGGATGGACCGCTGCTGTGCTATCGCTGCTCACCGTCACTGCAAGGAGACTGTTGTAACTTCTACCATCAACAATGTAGCTTTTAAAAACCCTATTCCACATGGTGCCATTGTGACCATTGAGGCAAAGGTGAGCCGTGCTTTTTCTTCATCAATGGAGGTTATCGCGGATGTGCATCTGGAATCCAAAGGACCGGATGAGCCCCGAGTGATAGCGAACCAGGGTATCTTCACTTTTGTAGCCGTAGATGGGTTGGGACGACCTGTGAAAATCCCAAGCATTACCCCAGAAACGGAGCTTGAAAAAGAGCGCTATGCAGCGGCATTGCGCCGACGCCAATTAGCGCTTATAATAGCAGAAAAGATGGATCCTAGCGACGCGACGGAACTCAAGGCGTTGTTCTATCCTTCAGCATCTGCTCAGCAATAAGAGCGATTTCCTCCAACGGGAATTTTTTCATAGGATTACGCTGCCACCATAGCACCTTGCCGTGCTTGCTGATGGGCGAACGCCCTTCTGTAATAATTTGTGATTGGGCTCGATAAACCGGCCATGGCGCGAAGCCTAAACTGGGGTGGGTGGCGCCCCAAAGACTGATGAGGGGACGTTTAAAATTTGCTGCAGCGTGCATGAAACCGGTATCTCCACTGATCACCAAGGCCGCCTCTTTTACGACTGCCATACCTTCGATGATGGTGGTGGTTCCGCAATAATTGGACACCCCAGAACCCAATGGCTGTTCCAAACTCTCTCCGATGCCTGCTTCTTCAGGTCCCCCCACCAAGGCGATGGGCAGTCCGAGTTTCAGCAGCTCTCGAATGGCCGAACGCCACTGGTCGTAATTCAATCGCTTCCCAGCGTAGGCCCCTCCGATCACCACCGCGATATAGGGCTCTTCCGGCAAGGTTAAGGTTGTTTTTGGCAGGACCAATTCCGCCGGCGCTTCCACCTCATGCTTCAACAGAGGCTGCGCCGCTTTAAAGTATCGCAACACTACAGGCTCAAGGGCAAACCTTTGGCCAAATGCCAGCAACAGCACACGACGCAAATAAGGCTTCCTGTAGGTCAGCACCTTCGTCTTCAATCCACGCGTCCATCGCTTTGATTTCGCCGTCCCCTGTAAATCTAAAACGGCAGCAAAATCAGCCCCTTGTGCTCCAAGTTTTACTCGATCCTTCTCCCAGGAATAAACCTGCGCGACACCTAGCAAACACAAGGCTACCGAACGGTAAGCATCCTTACATAACAAAGAAACTTCATACCCTTCATGGTGTAATTGGGCCACCACAGGCGCCACCAATACCAAATCACCGATGGCGGACAATCGAACCACTAAAATGGAAGATGATGAACTCATTTACCAAGGAATCACGTCGTAGTACGAAATTAGAACAAAGGTAAGTACCAAGAGGAAGAGCGCCTCGGATAATCGGTCGCGCTTAAAATAAAGCAGGCCATTGGCCAAATGATAACTCAATCCCAAAATACAGATCGCCGTACCAAAATAAGAGCCCAGCCACCATCCTAAGGAACCGCCGCCAGCCACAAAAATACCGGCCACAATGGCGCGCGATTTATTCTTTTGATTTGCCTTGAGGTACGATTGAACCCATTCAAAAATAGCAATCACTGATAAGCCCATGAGTAAGGCCCACCAACTCAAAGGTGCGTTAGAATATGATTGACTTTTCATCTCTTCATCTGCTAAGAAATAGGTCAACGGCGCCATAATCATGAACCACGCCAACAACCATTGTAAGATCGTTTTGATTTTCAACCCTCCAATCACCAACCAAATCAATAGCACTGTACCCATAAAATAAAGTGCCTCTTGAGAGAGCCAAAGTGAAGATAAAGCTGTTAATGTCCCACTGTGCAACACCGACAGCACCGAACCTTTTCTTTTGTAGGATTCTGCAAGGTGCCAATTCAATTCTATAACCAACGAATAAAATAAGAGCGTACTGATCTCAAACTCCACACTCCAGTAAACGGCCAACACCAAAAAAGTCATAAACCTCAAGGCACTAGCCTTGATTACCCATCTATCGCGCAATAAAGTCCAAGATAACCAAAGCCACAGCGCACCCAAGCCAAAGCTAAAGACAACCTCCCCCCAAGATATAAATCCAGCGGACCAAACCACGGTAAAGGCAACCACGGCCACCCCTAAAACTCGGATTCCTGAGTAAGCATCAATCTTTCTGAAATAGCTAAGAAGCATCAGCTTTTTTGTTTTATTTTAGCGGCTCTAAACGCTTGTGCTATGTTAAGAAATTTCTTTGAGGGCCTTGGTGATATTTTCCAAGCAACATTCAAAATACTCCCTTTCGCAGGTGATACTGTGAATACGCTATTCATGCTCACTATCAGCGGCGGTTTGATCTATTGGATTCTCCAAATGAGAAAACACAAAGTAAACGGCGAAGCTTAATTGCGAAGACTTCTAATGAAAAGCCCCGGCTCACGCCGGGGCTTTTTGTTTATGGGTATTTGGAGGGCTCGCTCCGCTCGCCCCTTAATTACAAATCAAATCCAATGTCCTTGCGGAAGTTCATTCCTTCGAAGCTCACCTCAGCGATAGAAGCATAGCTCTTGGCCAAAGCTTCATCCTTATCCGCACCAAAGCTGGTAAAGGCCATCACGCGACCTCCGTTCGTCACCACTTCATCCATACCCTTAGTACCGGCGTGGTAGACTGTCGTAGCTTCAAAATCACGCAGACCTGAGATCGTATCTCCTTTTTTGTAGGCTTCTGGGTAGCCACCGGCCACGACCATCACAGTGGTAGCCGTTTGAGGGTTCACCTGAAGATCTACTTGATCCAAAGTCCCTTCATGCATGGCAACGAACAGATCAATAAGATCGCTTTCTAAGCGTGGGATCACCACTTCTGTTTCCGGATCGCCCATGCGGACATTATATTCAATCACCTTCGGTCCTTTAGAAGTATTGATCAATCCAAAGAACACAAACCCTTGGTACGGAAGGTTGTCTGTGACCAATCCCTTAATGGTCGGCTCGATAATTTCCTTGACCGTGCGCTCGCGAAGTGCAGCGTCGAAGAATGGCACTGGGCTCACCGCTCCCATACCACCGGTATTCAATCCAGTATCTCCTTCACCAATTCTTTTGTAATCCTTCGCTTCCGGTAAGATCACATATCCGCCTTGACCGTCCGTCAACGCAAAAATGCTGAACTCAATGCCCGCCAGGAACTCCTCTATCACCACGCGAGAAGAAGCATCGCCAAACTTGGCATCCACCAACATATTCTCAAGCTCTTCTTTCGCCTCATCAAAATCTTCAATAATCAACACACCCTTACCTGCGGCAAGACCGTCGGCCTTCAATACATAAGGCGCATCTAAGGTTTCCAAAAAGGCTTGGCCTTCGGCCAACGTATCCTTCGTAAAGGTTTGGTAGGCTGCGGTAGGAATGTTGTGACGCATCATGAACTCCTTCGCAAAATCTTTAGAGCCCTCAAGCTCTGCCGCCGCCTGACGTGGACCTACAACGATGCAATCAGATAAGGCTGCATCGGCTTTCAAGCCGTCGTGCACTCCCGCCACCAAGGGCGCTTCCGGACCGATCACTACGATATCTATGGCATTGGCTTTCACAAAGGCGCCCACCTCAGCAGCATCTTCAATATTCATCGCTACGTTTTCGCCCAGTTGATGCGTTCCAGCATTTCCAGGTGCGATAAACAATTTGCCCAATGTTGGACTTTGAGAAATCTTATGAGATAATGCGTGCTCGCGACCGCCCGAGCCTAAAACCAATACGTTCATGAAAGTGTGTGTTTACAAGGGGCAAAAATAACCCGAAAAGATGGGGGAATCAATTAAGATTCACGTCCATGCAGCCATTGGGCAAATTCTTTCAACGGCGCCAAGGTATGTGCGTCCAAAGAGACCTTGTCCAAGGCTTCAAGAGCAAGTTGGTAGTAGCGGTCTATCTCGCTTTTGGCAAAGGCATCCACATCCAAAATTTTGTACAGCTCTTGGAAAGATTCCACCTTGACTTCGTTGGCCGGCATTGCAGCATATTCAGAAAAGTCTATGCGTTGCAGGGCCGCACGTTTCTCTGCCTCAATCCACAACAGGGTCTTCTTATTGCTCAAAATATCACCGCCCACTTGCTTTCCAAATTTCTCTGGATCGCCGTAGACATCCAAATAATCGTCCTTAATCTGGAACGAGGTCCCCAATAAGAGCGCAAATTCATACAACGCCTCGGCATCCTCTTTTGTAGCACCACCGACGAGCGCACCAATTTTCATGGCACAGCCTAGCAAGACTGAAGTCTTGAATTGAATCATCTTAATGTAAATATCCAAAGGCACCTGTTCCATGGTCTCAAAATCCATGTCCATCTGCTGGCCCTCACAGACCTCTAGCGCTGTTTGAGAGAACGTCGCTAATACCTCTGGCAACAATTCCGGCGAACATTGCGCCACATATTGATAGGCTTTGACAAGCATCCCGTCTCCACTTAGGATGCCTATATTTTCGTCCCACTTGATATGTACCGTCTCTTGTCCGCGTCGCAACGGCGCAGCGTCCATGATGTCGTCGTGAATGAGCGAAAAGTTATGGAAGAGCTCAATGGCCATCGCTTGTGGCATCGCTTTCGAAGGATCGCCGTACAAACCCGCCCCCATCAACGCCAAAACAGGACGCAATCGCTTCCCACCAAGGTTCATGATATAATGCATAG